>Ga0335081_10001358_pt1 | contig 39015 bp, 38 predicted proteins | sample Lox_Sample_35_FD_206713 | JGI IMG/M metagenome (GOLD analysis project Ga0335081, IMG submission 206713) | Soil microbial communities from Loxahatchee National Wildlife Refuge, Florida, United States - Lox_Sample_3.5 | ecosystem: Environmental > Terrestrial > Soil > Wetlands | place: USA...
GACCTCATTATTATGGGGCTCCATTATTCAGCTTACGCCGGAATGATTTCCCGCCTGGATCTGGCCACTACATATGAAGTGGTTTGCGCCGCTAATAGTCCCGTACTAACGATTAGCTGTTCCTCAGGATATGACCTTCGAGCGCAAGCGACCGAAATAACAGCTTCGCCCGTGTCGGGGACCGATGTGATCCGCAGCCACGGGTTCTGAGCGAAGTGGTAGACGAGAACGCGAATCGCCGTCGACCAGATGAGTGACCGCCGCGAACAGAAGTCCAATGGAGACCCCTGACATCAGCATGCCGACCATGCTTTCGAGCGGGCCCAGCAGTCGCCACTTTGACGGAAGAACCACATCCCCATATCCAACTGTCGCATAACTGCTCGCCGAGAAGTAAAACGCAGATTCCCAGGACGGAAGGCAAAGGCCGCGATAACAACTCGCCCACAGCAGAATAACGACTCCGTGCAGAACGATGACGGCTACCGTGGTTTGCATGACGAGCGCGGCGCAGCGAAACACCCGCACTCTTTGACTCTCTTTTGGAATACTTCTTATCCAAAGGATGAGCGCAGCGGCGCCGCCACACTGCAGAAACAGTGTAATCAAGACGAGAAGGACGGCCGCACCAGCTTGTTGAACGAAAATCATCGTTCGAAATCACTCCTGGATGAACGGTGCTGCGATGCGCTTAATCTTCCTTACCTGGACTTTTTTGGCTTTGCCGAAAGCCCAAATTCCCGTTGTGTCGACTTCGTTCATCTAAGCAGGTCCGAGTGGACCATCAATTCGCGGATATGGTGCTCAATGGCAAACACCGCAGCCAGTACCACGATTAAGCTGCACATCACAATCCACGTGTTCCAATTCGTTCGCCTTTCCACCTCGTCCTCCACTATGCACGTTGTACGATCGAGGCTTCCTCCAAGGCGGCTATCAGTCGGCGTGCACGGCTAATGCTTCAGACTCTACCGGAGCGACCGTCTCCCAGCGAATCAACTTCAAGTCCAACACAAAGATGGAGTAGATAACCGGGACAAGCAGCAGCGTGACAAACGTCGCGATCGTAAGACCACCAATCTGGGCATAGCAGAGAGGTTCCCAAAGGGGTCCCCCGTGGATGGCCAAGGGTATGAGACCGAGCACAGTCGCGCCGACGGTGATCATCACGGGGCGCAGTCGCACGATGCCAGCATCGAGCAGAGCTTCTTGTAAAGGCTCCCCTCTCTCGTGTGCTTCTTCGATGAAGTCGAACAGCACGATGACGTGACTGACGATCACGCCGACCAGACTCGCGACTCCCAAGAACCCCATAAATCCGAAGGGCTGTCTCATAACGACGAGGCCCGCGAGAGCGCCTGTCATTCCGTATGGGATTGCAGCGAACACCAGAAGCGGCTTGACGGCACTCCGGAACTGCACAACCAACGCGATGTAGATCAGCAGCACGGAAATTGCCATGACCACGCTGAGTTCCTTGAAACCTTTCTGCTGTTCGTCGTATTCGCCTCCGATCTCGAGGAAATAGCCTGGAGGCAGGTTCTTCTGGAACTCCTTGATTTTCGGCATCAGCGGCGTGAGCACCTGAGAGGGTAAAACACCGGGGATCGGGAACGCGGATACCGTAACCGTCCGGAATTGATTGCGGCGCTTGATTTTCGATACTGCTATCTCCGTTGTGACGTTCGATACCTGCCTCAGAGGTACGCGCTGATTGCTGGACAAAGAGTAGACGTACGCATTTTGAACGTCAGATAGTCCGGCACGGTCCTCCATCCGCAAACGAACGGCGATGGGGATTTGTTTGTCAGCTTCCCTGTAGGTTGACACAGGTAATCCACTCTGCGCCGCGGCAGATGAGAGGGCTATGTCCAGATTCGTGATGCCAGAAAGGTTTGCGCGGTCCGGGTCAACCTTCAGCCGGACATTCATGGCAGGCTCTCCCCAGTCGTCTCGAACCCGAGTCGCATTTGGCTGGGCCCGAAAGATTGCCTGAAGTTCGCCAGAGAGGTGGTGCAGAACGTCGACCTCCGGACCTGAAATTCGAATGGAAACGGGAATGCCAACGGGCTTGCCGGTTTCGAGCTGCCTCACATCGACCCGGGCGCCCGGGACTTCGTGGCTCAGCGCCGTCTGCAGCGGCCCAACGAATTCGTTGGTGAAGTGCTTGTCGGCAACCTCGACGAGGATCTGCGCATAATTCAGTTGTTGTCGCTCGGGGTCGACGGAGAACCAGAATCTGGGGCCGCCGCCACCGACAAACGTGGTCAATGATTTCAGAACATCTTTTTGATGATGTTCGTTTCCAAAGCGTTCAGACTCTTGCCGAATGACGATTTCCGCTCGTTGTGCGACCGCGTCCGTTGCACCCAGCGGGGCATCGGGAGGAAGCCAGACATCCACATACGACAGGTATGACAGGTCCTTGGGGAAGAACTGCGGCTTCAGCATTCGGAAAAACACTCCGCCCAAAACCAGAACGATCAGTGAGCCGGCGAATGTTCCCCAACGATGTTTGAGCGCGAAATTACCTACCCGGTAATACAGCGCCGGGAACCCGTGCTGTCGTCGCTCGGACATGGGCGCCTCCAAACGCTTTGGGGGCTTGATCAGGTAATATGCAATTAACGGCATAAAGGTAAAAGAAACGATGACGGAGGCGATCAGCGTACACGTCATCACAACCGGCAGACTGTAGAGGAAAAAGCCTGTATCGCCGGTCAGCATTAGGAACGGGAGATACGCAACGATATTCGTGATGGTGGCAAACACAATCGCTTTCGCCAGCTTAGTTGGCCCAATCCAGGATGCGAGATCGCGCGGGGAGCCCGAGCCCAACTCGCGCTTGATCGCGTCGCCTGCTACAACCGGCATATCTACTAACAAACCGAGAGCGATGATCAGCGTCGCGATGGAAACTTGTTGGATGTCAATACCAAGGACGTGAACGATGCCAAAGGTCATCGCTAGCGTCAGGGGGATGGAGGCCGCCATGAGCATGGCAGCACGCCAGTCCCAGAATCCAATCAGGGCGACGATCACGACGAGAACAATGGCCTCATAGAGACTACCCATCAACAAACTGACAAGCTCCTTCACTTGCCGCGGCTGGTCCGATGTGCGAGCCACAAAAAGGTCGGCAGGCAGTTGCGGGCGCACGTTGGCGAGAGCCTTGTCTACTGCCGCCCCGAATTTGAAGATCTGTTCTCCTGATCGCATTTGCACCGCCAGGGTGATGGCGCGGTTCCGATGCCAAGTTCCGTTCGGCTCGCGAGAGACCATGTAGTTCAAGTACCGGGTCGGCGTCTGATAGGCACGCGATATGTCGACAAGATCGCGCAAATAAAGCGGTGCTCCAGTGGACGACGATGCTAGGAGCACGTTGCCAATATCTTTCGTGCTTTTGAACTCGGCGGTCGCGTCAACCAGGACGTTTCGCGATTGGGTCTGGACGATTCCACCTGGAGCCGTCACATTCCGCGCGTTCAGGATGTCTTTGATCTTCGTGGGCTGCAATTTCAATGCTGCCAGTCGCGCGTCCGAGTACTCCAGATAGATCTCTTCGGGCAGAACGCCCACGCGCTGCACCTTCGCTACCTCTGGCACACGCTGCAGCGTGCGTTGGATCAGGTCAGTAAAATCATCCAGTTGCCGATACGAATACCGGTTGTTAGCCGCTTCCGCGATGCGTTCCTTAGTGGCCTGAGGGTCGCGAACGATAATCGGACCCCACGCGTCGGGATGAAAGTCGTACTCCTGGAGCTTCTTCTCAATGAACTGCTGTCCATACGCGCGGATTTCGTCATCTGACTTCGCCGTCGCGAAGTCGATTCCGGAACAGCTTCCGACGGACACGGAACGAACATCGCGCGCGAATCCATCGCGCTGGGCCTGCGCAGAGAGGATCACAAATGGCCGTTCAATGACCGCAGGTGATACGGACGCCGGGTAACAATAGAGAACCGTTACACGCCCACTCGTAACTCCTTGGCGCACTTTCTCAATCGCATCCCGCACACCGCGGGCGCGCAACGCGATTTCAAGGTCGGGGACCGTCGGACTGGCGACGGTCAGCATAAGCGCTGCGGTGTCTCCGAAATCGCTGATCCAGGTGATCGGTCCCGCACCGTCGGGAAGGTCGGTGATCTGGTTCAGTCGTTGTCCAATATCCTGGAATTCCTGCTGGGTATTCTTGATGTTGTCCAGCAGCCTAACGGTCACAACCGAAATGTTGTCCTGGGTGGTGGATTCCACACGGTCCACCTTGCTGTTCCCGGTGACGGCTTGCTCAACTTTCCGCGTCACCAACTGCTCGACCTTATCTGCAGAAATCCCCGGCCACGGGGTGATGGCCAGTGCGATGCGCACAGGTATGTCAGGATCCTTCCGCTTGGGCATGTTCATATAGCCGAACACGCCCCAGGCCAGAGTTGCCACCACCGCGACCCAGGCAATCTGCCGGTTGTTGACAAAGAATCGTGCGACGTTGCGATTGCTATTGAGGTTCTCGGCTTTCATTGAAGGACCTCTACACTCTGGCCATCTTTAAGCAGATTTGCGCCCGTGGTAATAACCCGTTCTCCGGTTTGCAGCCCGCTGATTACGGTGATTTCACTGCCATTGACCGCACCGATGTCTACGCTATGAAGGCGGGCGACTTCTCCGGCACTCGATTTTGAGACGACGAACACGCCATATTTGCCATCTTTCGCTTGCACGACCGCGGAAAGTGGCAGCAGCAGCGCCGACGTTCGAGTTGCGCCGTCGACATTCGCGAATTGCAAGGAGCCGATCATCCCGACCTTCAGCAAATGATCGTGATTCGATATCGCGACTTCGACCTCGAAATTACGAGTAATCGGGTCCGCCGCCGATGACATGCGGCTAATGCGCGCATGAAAGGTGCGTGTGGGGAACGCATCAATGGCAACATCAACAGCCTGACCTACCTTGACGGAACGCACAACGGTATCGGGCACTCCCACCACGATCTTTACCGCGTCGGTTTTGGCGAGCGCGAATGCGGGAACGCCAGGTCCGACGAACGCGCCGAGCTCGACGGCTTTCTTCACAATGTCGCCGTCAAAGGGTGCAATCAGAGAGGTGTCACGCAGAGCGATTTCCGCCTCGCTCGTCAGCGCTCGAGCGGACTTCAGTTGCTCCTCGCTGGCATCGTATTGCGCGCGAGCAGAATCGAAGTCGGGCTTCGTAATGCTCTGAGTGTCGTACAGATGGTTAGCGCGATCAAAGTCGAGCTTTGCTTTCTGAAAAACTGCATCCGCGGCTGCTGCCTGCGAGGAGGCCTGGTGCACCTTGTCCTCGTATTCAGACGATCGGATCCGGACGAGCACCGCACCCCGGCTGACTCGGTCGCCTTCGGCGATATCGCGCATCCTGCCATCCTGGCCCCGCACTTGTTTGAGCGAAATGACGTATCCGGGAATTCTGAATGCCAGGGGAACTTCCGAATCGGGTGTCACTACCGCCGAGAAGCGCAAGCCGTCGGTGCTGAAACCCGCTTGCTTCTCAATGGCTTGCGCCTGGACTCCCTGTGGGGGTTGATTGAGTGGCTTATTCGAGCCACAGCCGACCATGACGAGCATCAATGAAACAATTGTGATTGTGGTTCTCACGTTTATTCCTCTCCCATCGCGCGGCGCAAATCTGCAAGGGAACTCCAGTAAGAAGAGAGCGCCTGCTGATATTGAAAAGCGGTTTCCGAACTTCGAGCCTGAGCCTGCAAGAGATCTTTTACGAGTGTTGCCTGTTCGTTGTATTTGTTGCTGGTGACGCGGAATTCCTCGGCTGCGGCTTCATGTCCGGTGCGGGTGGCCTTCAGCAACAACGCAGACTCTTTCCACTTGCGGTACTTCGCAGCGACTTCAACCCCGATCTGCGATTCCGTCTCTAGTGCACCGTTACGCGCCTGCGCCAGCGTGTTCGATTTCTCGCGTACTCGATTGTGGCGGCGTCCCCAATCGAATGGTTCCCAAGTCAACGCAAAGCCGGCCACACCGACATTCGTCGGAAGGACCTGCACGTTCTGAACCCCCATGTAGCTAACCGCTAGACCAAGGTCGGGTATGTATTCGGCCTTCGCAATGCGACGGTCGTAGTCGGCTTGTTTTTCCTTGAGATGAGCCTGGCGGATCTCAGGGCGATTCTGTGACGCCTGCTGGCGCGCCTCCTCCAGACTCAGAGTTGTCGTATCCTCTTCAGGAATGAAATCAACTCGAAAAGAAGTTGCGAGATCCCGCCCTAGAAGTTGATTCAGGTGCTCGTGCTGTGTGGCAAGTCCGTTCTCGGCGACCGACAACTCATATTGCGCCTTGGTCAAACGCGCATCGACCTCCAAGGCATCTCCCTTGAGCACGGTCTTCTCTGCGATGTAACGCAGCGTAACTCGCTGTGCTTCCTGCAGCGTCTTCACTGCCTCCCCTGCCGCATCCACAGCGGCCTGAGTCGCTACTAGCTCGACGTATGCACTTCGCACTTCGGCCGCGATCTTCTGCCTTTCTGCGCGAACGTCTTCTTTAGCGATGTCGCGCCCAAGTTCTGTCGCGCGAATTCCCAATCCGATCTTGTATTGTTGTGTCAGCGGCTGATCGATACTGCCGTTCACAAAGGCGGTCAATCTTGCCGGCGTGTGAACCTTGGCGTCTGCTGACGGAATAGGTCCAGTTCCTGGATACGTTCCGAAGACTCCCTTCGCGAATGTGAAATCAAACGGCTGCAGCAATTCGCCACCGAGGACCGAAAATTGAAAATGTGGCAGCCGCTTGCTGCGCATCGTGCTCACCTGGAAGTCATAGTTTTGCGCTTCCAACACCGAATTCTTCACGAGCCGATTCTTTGTGAGTGCAATGGAGACTGCGTCATCAAGCGTAAGAAGCGGGACGTCTTGCGTAGCTTGTTGAGCAAGCGACCCGATCGGTGACGCAAAGACGAGAATTGTAAGAAGCAATGCGAGATGGTTCGATTTCATCATTCTTCTACCTGAACTTTGGCTGAGGGCCTGACGGCACTTTGAACTCGAGCGAATCGTGTTATCGCCCGTGTGCACCAAGATTGCAGGTTCCGTACCAAGCCGGAGTTCCGTGCAAGTTCTTGAATCAGAAGTGCGGGCGTCCAAGAATCTGGAAGAATGCCCATATCTGGTCGACGGGCGCTGCCCTCATGCGGGCACTGGCCGCACTGGCTAGCGGTAACGCACTCCAAGAGCGATGAGGATCCGCTTGCGGATGACACTCGAAGACACGTTCAGACTCCCAGCCGAGCTACGCGCGGATGGGCGGGAGATTTAGAAAGTCACGCGTTGTTCGGGAACGAGGGGGAATGCGAGAAATCGGAGCCAATGTCGAAATCAATCGAACCTGTCGTGGTTAAGCCTCCTCATGGAACAGCGCGTAAAAGGTGAGGACTGGAGGACAATAGAATGCCTGCGAGCGAACCCCATTCAATCTCGGCGTCATTGCCCCTGGGTGCTCGATGACTTGTTAAGTTTGTTGATCATCGGCCGTAAGGACGATGTCCGTCACCATTCGAATTACCCGGCACTTGCATGTTCGACTTATGCTTTGCGATAGTCGGGAGCTGAAGCCGTTCGCAAACGTCCCGGGAATACGAAGTCTCAGCAACGAACTGGGTTCCGAGCCTTTTGACAAACAAAAGTACCTCTTCCCCGGTGGCGTCTATAAACAGCACGTCGGTAAGATCGACAACCAGTTGCAGGTTGCTATCGTAGCGCGTGAAGAGCGTGCGAACTTCTTCAGCTCCGTTGCCGGTGAATCGGCCTTCAAGCCGACACATCAAAGCACCATTTATTTGTTGCGTTTCTACACGTAGCATCATGGCCCCTCTGCATTTGTTAGCCGCCTCATGTGGCTGGCTATCGTCATTCCTTGCAGGTGTCCTGCCAGGGGCTCTGAGCGCAACCTATTGAACCTACAGGCTATTTCTGCGGTACGCCGCTCTTAATTACGGGCACTGCCAGCATGGGGGCAGTCTTGGTATGGGATAAGAACCAAGGCGGCTGAAGCAGCCGCCTCGAAGAGTGGACAAAATGTGAGAAAGCCGGACAGTTTAAAACGTAAATACCAGGCCGGCGGAAGGAACAGCGGAGTGAGTGCACTTGTCGACGTTGAGGCTGGTCATCTCGAAGTCAGGGGTTTTGTAGACAAATCCACGGTACTGGGCGCGCAGGAAGAAATGTTTTGACACCGGCACATCGAGACCGCCGCCATAAACGAAGGCGCCCCGGGTCTGCTCCGTATTTGCAGACCGCCCCCGCGGGTCGAAGAACACGGCTCCGCCTCCAGCGAGCACGAAGGGAGACACGATCTTGGCGGCAGATACCTTGAAGGCAGGAAGCTTCAAAATTGCAGTGCCAGTCGTGGCGTGAACATTCATCGGTATGGATGTGGTGCCGCTGCTCGCCAGGATTTTTTGGTCATTCCTGAAATAGTCGTAGTCGCCTTCGACGGCGAACCAGTTCTTGAGGTTAAATCGGTATCCGGCCATCACGCCGCCAGAGTTCGTCGGCTCGTTGGTGATCCCGCCGGTGGTCTGCTTGTTGAAGAAACCGGAGCCTTGAACCGTCACTTCGTTTCTGACTTCCTGAGCCCAGGATGAGATTCCAAAAAGAGCGAGAATAATTGCCAGTTCGGTCAACTTCTTCATTTATTAGTTCCCTCGGTGATTGTTTAGTCCCCTTTGTGGAGCTCTTAAGAGCGGGGCACCAGGAAAAGAGCATATCTATTGCCGTACGGCGATTCTGATTTAAGTGCTTAGGAAACAAGACGCTAAAGATGGAGTGAGCGGCCACACGAGCGCCTTTGACTTGCCCGTATGCTGGCGCGGGACCAAATGCTGTCAGGCCGAATAATCTGCGCGGGTAATATTCAGCCTCCGCATCTTGTTCTGCAGGGTGGTTCTCTTAAGCCCGAGGCGTTCTGCCGCTCCGCCATTGCCGGCGATTTTACCGGTCGCGCTTTTCAAAGCATCCAGGATCGCCTGCCGCTCGGCTTGCTCGAAGGTCGACGGCGCCGCACCAACAGTGCGCCCAGCGGACCTGTTCAGCTCTGCTCGCGGCACATTCAACTCGTCCCCTTGCGTGAGAATCACGCAGCGCTCAATGAAGTTCTCCAGCTCGCGGATATTTCCCGGCCAATCGGCATTCACCAGAGCTTCCATCGCCGGTCTCGGGACGGACCGGATACGCTTTTGCATGCGGCGGGAGAGACGCGATACGAAGAAGTGGACCAGGAGCTGAATGTCTTCGCGTCGTTCGCGCAGCGGCGGGATTTCAATAGGAAATACTCGTAGCCTATAGAAAAGGTCCTCGCGAAACTGATTATTGCGGATCATGCCCTCCAAATCGCGATGCGTGGCCGCAATTAAACGGACATCAACCTTGATGGTCTTTGTACTTCCGAGGCGTTCAAACTCCTGTTCCTGCAGGGCACGCAGGAGCTTCGGCTGCAAATCCATGGTGATGTCGCCGATCTCGTCAAGAAAAAGACTGCCGTGGTCCGCCAGCTCAAAGCGGCCTCGCTTCTGCATGAGGGCGCCCGTGAAAGCACCCTTCTCGTGGCCGAAGAGTTCGCTTTCCACCAAACCTGAAGGAATCGCCGCACAGTTCAGACGAACAAATGTGCGCCCCCGCCGCGGACTGAGATTATGAATTGCCCGCGCTACCAGCTCCTTCCCGGTGCCGGTCTCACCGTGTAGCAGTACCGTGGAACTTGTTGGCGCCACGATCGCGACCTGGTCCAGCACCTTTCGGATCGCAGCGCTCTTACCGACGATGTCTTCGAAGTTGTGCTCAGATTCGATTTCCGATTCAAGATAGAGGCGTTCCTCCTCCAGACGAGCTGCTGACGCGTGCAGGCGCCCATACGCTAACGCGTTATCCAATGCGAGCGAAATCTGGATTCCAATCTCCGACAGGAGATCCACATCCTCCTGTCCGAAGGCATCCGCTCTTCGGCTGCCCATCGACAACACGCCCAATGGCCTATTTTCGGTAGCCAGGCAAGCGAAAGCTAAGGACTTTATCGCTTCGGCCTTCAAGGGTTCTCGAAGAGCAGCAGGCAGTCTGTCAAAGTCCTCAAGCGACCAGATTTCCGCCTTGCGCTGACGCAGCTTCTCAAAATCCAACTCGGCGGCGCTCAGGTCAGCGGAGGCGACCGCAGCCATCGGTCCTTTCTCACCAGGAAAGTCGTGCAATACTTTTTGTAACTGGCGAGTATCCTCTTTCAGCACCCAGACGGAAATGGAATCACACCCAAAATAGCTGCGAATCGATGTCGAGGCCGAGCGAAGGACATCATCAATATCCAACTTCGACACATGATTGTTGACTTCGAGCACCAGGCGAAGACGGTCGCGCTCGCTGGCCAGCTCACGTTGATACTGCTCCGCCCGATCCCTTGCCAATGCGCACTCAAGCGCGATGGCAACGTGCGAAGCCATAGATTGCATCAGCTTCACATCTTCCGGAAGAAATTCCTGCCCCCGATCCTTGGTTAATGCAAGTATTCCGTAGCGTTTGTGCACGGTGGATACAGGAAACAAATATGTGCTTCGGCCGACGGACTGGGATGCATAGGAAGCCAGCTCAGGATGTTTTGACATCTCTTCCGCAAGGTCCGGGAGGAGAACTGGTTTCTGTTCGTGAATGACTTCAGCCACTGCGCCGACACACGGAATTTTAGTGCCAATCTGGATCATTGGCGCGTCCACTTCTTTATCGAAATCGAGCAGACGCAGACGGCTTCCGTCCTCACTCAGCACATAGAGATCGGCGCCGTGCAATCTGGAAGCACTTGAAAGAACGCTCCGTAGGCTGTGCAGGACAGCTTTGACGGTGGGCTGATCGGCTAGGACAGCGGACGCACCCAGCAGCATTCGATATCGATCTTCGATGATGGTCATGGCACGTGAGCTCTCCCCAATTCTTGGTCTAAAGATGCGAACAACCTGGCCTTCGTACGGACTGAAATCTATTGGCTGGACGATCTCGCTAACCGAACGTCGGTCAAGGTGCGACACCACATCGGAAAGCCCCGAAGTATAGTCGCTTTCGCGAGCCATGGAAACCCTCGCCGCATTGCCGCGCTCCGATTTTTTGTGCCGTCAATTATCTGCCAATCCGGTTCTCGCTGAAATCGACATCCGGACGATTCCGGACGACCTTCTGACCTCGGCGGCCTGGTTCCGCTTGAAATTCCTATCGTTCACTCCCCGGCGGCGCTGGCACCGTAGCTAGTAATTTGTTGATGGATAGCTCCATCGTCCGATTCATCTGGGACACGACCCCGCGTACATTTCGTTGAGACACCGTGTCAGTTTCGGAAACAGCATTGCTCCAGACGGTTGCACCGGTCGCTACCTTGGTGATCTGTGCAGACATTGCTACTTCCACCTTGACCCCGGATTCGTAATCGACTTCCTCCAGCCTTTCCAATTTTCCACTGAAAACGTAGTCGTTATTCGGACGGCCGTCGTACGTAGACACCGTCGAGAACTGACCGCCAGCGCGCAGATGGTCGATGACTGCGCTGGTCACAAGGGTACGGGGATCGGCCGCCCAGCGGCGGTACTCGTAGAAGCCGACTTCCTCCGGCGTCGTCCGGTAGACGATCGGCCCTTGCCGCAGATAAGGCGGCGATTGGAATTCTCGTACAGCGATTGAGGTTCGGACTTTTTCGGGGGCGGGCGGCGGATCCGGCGGAGCCGGCAAATTGAGCGTGTAGTAGGCTGGATATCTTAGCTTTCCGCCACAACCGGTCAGGGCCGTAACGATCGCCAGCATCAATGCGAGCGCGTTTAGAACTTTCTTCATGTCGATTCTCCTCTCCTGACCTATTTCGGAACCTGGCGGTCCTCGGGTTGTTTCACTCTAACCAGGCTCCAGGGGCGCTGTTTCAGCGAATTCGTGAACTGATTGAGGTTGTCGGTTGCCTCGCGAAGATTCTCAACCGTGTCATTGATCTTGTAGTCGTTTGCGCGCACAACAATTTGCACCGACTGCAGCAAGCCTTTGGCCTCTTCCAGCGTTGTCTGTAATTCAGCCAAGTCCTTCCGCATGGGGGCGCGCAAATCCGTCACCGTGCCATTCACATTCTGGATGGTGTCATCGGCATGCTCGCTAACCCTGGCCAGTTGATCTGTGAGACGGTCAATCTTTGGGCGCTCGTCGGCCACCAATCGATCGATGTTGTCCAGAATGGCTTGGACCTTTTTCTGATTTCGTGGTCCGGTCATCGTGTCCAGGTTGGCAAGCAGATGGTTCACGTTGCCGCTGACATCGTCAAGTTCTCCCTGCGCCTGGGTGATCAGCGTATTCGCGCTGTCCGCAACCGTGGCCAGTTTTCCGGCAATCTCATCCAGGCTGGCCGCTTCTTGCGAGGCGACGGTTGAGTCTGGAGGAAGACGCTTGGCATCAATGGTGCCGGTTGTGATCGACAGGGCCGCGCTGTTCATGACGCTGACGAACCCCAGCTTAGCCACTGATTTCTCATTCAGCGGAGTGTCCTTTTTGACTTCAAGCAGAATCTCGATCCTTGTTGGATCCGTAGCCCAAGGTCGCACGGCTGTAACTTTGCCCACGTTCATACCTCCATACAGCACAGAAGCTCCGGGCTCGAGCCCTCCGGCATATCGTAAGTAAGTGCGATAGTGCACAGCGCCGCCACTATACTGCGCATTCAGCAGGTAGACGACGGTGAATGCGAGTACAGCGAAACAGCCGAGAACAAAGGCACCGACCTTTGCTTCGGTGGTCATGGTTCTGCCTCCTGACATTGCACATACCGTTCCAGATAGGAGGCCAATGCCGAAGTATGCACCGGGTTGGCCGGCACACGGTTGAGGAACTGCCTCACGCGTGGATGCTGGTTTGCGCGTATTTCGTCTTTCGTGCCAACTGCGAGGAGCTTTCCATCGAACAACATCGCGATCCGGTCGGCGATTCGGAAGGCGCTGGGCAATTCATGTGTGACGACAAGCGCCGTGATCTGGAAAGCCTCTTTGAGAAACAGAATCAGTTCGTCCAGTTCTGCTGCCACGATAGGATCAAGCCCTGCCGAAGGCTCGTCCAGCACCAGGATTTCAGGGTCCAATGCGAGAGCCCGGGCAACCGCCGCACGCTTCTTCATGCCTCCCGAGAGCTCCTGCGGGCGCATTTTGCCGAAATCCGCCAGGCCCACAACCGCTAACTTCAACCAAACGATCAGGTCAATGACGGAAGGAGCGAGCGCGGTGTGCTCTCGCAGAGTGAGCGCGACATTGTCTTCCAGCGATAGTGAATTGAACAAAGCAGCGCTCTGAAAAGCCACCCCAACCGACCGTCGGATTGCCTTCAAGTCCGCCTGCGAGCAGCGTGTGATGTCCGTGCCTTTGATCGAGATGCTGCCCGATTTCGGATGCTCGAGCCCAAGAATTTGCCGCAAGAGGGTGCTCTTTCCTGAACCGCTGCCGCCCAGCAAAACCGTGATCTGGCCTGCCTCGATGTCAAGGTTCAGACCATCAAGCACACGCCGGCCATCGTATTCCACTACCAAATCGCGCACGGATATCATGGACATTTACGTTTTTCCCACGAAGTAAAAGATGGCCGTGAATATCGCATCGGCAACGATGACCATGAACGTTGATCGCACCACCGCCGAAGTTGTCGACCGGCCTACGGCCTCGGGCCCGCCGTGCACGCGAAACCCCTCGAGGCATCCCACGTGAGCAATAATGGTGGCGAACGCGACGGCCTTGATCAGACCGGCAAGCACATCGCGCAATTCGATCGAGTTCAGCACGTACCGGAAATAGAGCAGCAGACCAAGGTGCGTGCTGAAAAACATAAACAGGCCACCGGCAAGAATGCCGAAGACGTTCGCGACGACACTGAGACACGGGACTGCCACCAGTGCCGCCAAATACTTTGGCGCCAAGACGAACTCCACCGGTTCGAAGGCCATCACCTTCAGCGCATCGATCTCTTCGGTCACCTTCATGGTGCCAATTTCGGCTGCAAATGCCGACCCCGATCGTCCGCTGACAGCGATCGCAGTCAGAAGCGGACCAAGTTCTCGTGTAAAGCCCACTGCGACCAGATCGATGACGAAGTGCAAAGCTCCGAAGCGGCGCAGCTCAGAGGCTCCCTGCATCGCCAGGATGAAGCCGCTGCACATTGCCAGCAGGGCTACCATCGGTAGCGCCTCAACCCCGATTTCCAGCACCTGGTGAACGGCTGCTCGCCACCGGTGTCGATTGCCAACCAGGGGCAGAGCCGCACGCATCCCCCGCAGGGTGGCCCACAATTGAATGTTCAGGCGCCCAACGTAGTCGAGTTGACTGAGAGTCTCTCTGCCGGCAATTTCAAAAAGATTTGCCATCAGACCGCCTCGGACCAGCCGTAGTTCATCTCCGAATGCCCTCATTGAACAGGGATAGAATGCCCGTCGCCTCGAACAGGCGAAGTAAGCGATCATGCAATCCCTGCAGCCGAAGCTCGGTTTTGCAGTTTCGCGCGATCTTTAACGCTTCAATCAGCGTGGCAACGCCGGAACTGTCGATATGGGTAACGCCCGACAAGTCAATGCTCAATGCCCTCGGATGTAGCGCGTGGAAAAAGCCGATAAGCTGCTCGCGCACTGCTGGAGAGGAATCGATATCAAAGCGGCCCTTCAAAGACGCCAGAGCGCCTTTCTCGGTGTGCACGATTTCGATTTCCGGTTTGTCGGCGATCGCTCGGTCAGCGAGCACAGACAATGGTTCTCCTTGGCGCAATTTCGCAGTCCTCACGATGGACGATCCCCAGATCAATCCAAAAATGTAGTTGGCAATAGCATGGCCATTACCCAGCCAGCGATAATCGCAAGAAACTCAAATACTTGCGCAGAACGGAGATACGGATACTAACGATGTGGACCCTATCAGGGCAGTCGCGCCCGAATACGGGCAGATGAGGTCAGCTGCGCTCGGATCTTGACCCTATTGGGTCATCGCGTCCAGGAGGAGTAGCTTTTCACATCCACAGACATGGTCGTGCGCCCAGTCCAGCATGTTTCAGCAAATTGTTCTCGGTCCTTCAACTAAGCTCTATGTGCCGGGCTCGACTCGGGCAATCCGATCTGTCCGAGCGATTGAACGTGTGGACCTCGAGATCAAAATTGCTCTGTTGGGAGAAGGCATGGAATGCGTGTGCTACCGGATGCGTCTACGGGAGCGAGGTCCCCTGTGGAGCAGCCCTTGTATCGACTTCAGCACTTTCGCTCGTGCCCGAGCTGTCTGCGCTTTCACAGTTCCGGTGGGAACTCCCAGAACGCGAGCTGTCTCGCAGACTGAAAGATGATCCAGATACCGCAGTTGAAACGTTCTCCGCAAAGTCGGCGATAGTCTTGCTGCTGACTCTATTAAGCGGGCATTCGCCCAAGCCTTGTGGCACTCATCCTCGGGATTGGGCCGGTGGTCAACCAAAGTGTCGAACAGTGGATACTCCCGCTCTTCTCCGATTCGCGAATCTAGGGATACATGGATATAGCGTGACCGCTTGCGCAAATGCATTCTTGCGCAATTGATAACAATAGTGGTCAGCCACGTCGAGAGTCTCGCGTCGCCTCTGAATTGGTGAAAATGCTCGAAAGCTGCCACCAGGGCATCCTGTACCGCATCCTCGGCGTCAGCTTTGTTTCCCAAAAGTCTATAGGCGTATCGATAAAGAGACGGTGAGCAATGCGACAGAACAGTCAGCATCTGCGGAAGTGAAGGCTTAACCGACGCCAGATCGGCGCCCTGAACACTCTCAATGGTTGTTTCTCGATGTTGCATGCTGGCTCGTCCTCCTGTGAATGGGAAGCACGCTGTATTCCAGATCGCACCGCGACAGACTCTGAGCTACCTGTATCCAGAAGGCGAGACCGGCAAAGGGACTACCAGAACTTCGTCTGCGCTTGCCGCCTTGAGATAGCGTTTCGATTGCTGTGCTGCTTCGTCGATGTCATGTTTCAGGACCTCGTGGAGCGCGCTAAGCACTTGATACTGCATCATCGCCATCTGGTATCTCTGCTGCAGAAGGTATTCTGCCTGTTCGCGGGTAATTTGACTTGTTTGTTGGGCCTGTACGATGACAGAGAAATCGGCCGATGTCTTGTCTGCCACCATGCCCATGGCGATTTCGTAGGATTTGAGAACGTCTTGTGGGCCCAAGGGCATTTCGGGTCTAGGCGCAATCAAATCGGGTGGGACTGGATTGGATTGGATGCTTGTATCCGCCAGTATGCTCTCGGGGCGAGACGCATCTACTTCACTCTTCTTCTTCGGCTGGGCTGCGGCAGTGTGCCACAGCGTGCCGAGAATCAACATAGCAACAAGAATTTGTCGAGACTTCATCGGTTCTCCTCGTGCGAGCTGCACATCGTAATGGCCCCGGCTGCTGATTGGGCGATCAAGCGGTGTTCTGTAACTCTTCTCCACATTTCACAGTGTGCTTCCATCAAAAACCAAAAGCCGTGTGCGGTCCGCAGTCAGAGTTGACTGGTGAGTATCGCGCCACACGCTCGGATTCCGGCCATGCTGACTGCTTGATCGTCTTGGCGATATTGCGGGCCAAATTGTGAGTAACGCGCAAATTGCTGCCGAAGAAGCGGACATTCCCGTTCACTGTGCTTTCGAGCACAATTTTGCCCTCGCGTGTGAGGAGTTGACTCCGCACCGTTAACTTTGTCGCTCCGCTCACGGTGGTCACCGCACGCTGCGTTTCGCTCCCCGGCGTATATTTCACAACCATGGTTTTTAAGATCAGCAAGTCCGGAATTTCGCTAGCCTTACGGTCGCCTTCGCGGAGGACATACTTGAATTGCTTCGTCTTGTTCAACTCTTCCAAAAGGTTCTCGTAGATCGCGACTCGAAAGGAATGCGCGAGGCCCAGCTGCGCGGGATCAATCCGCTCCACTTGCACGCTCAATTGCGTGTGAGAACCACTGCTTCCACCGGAAGATTCCACTCCTGTAGTCTGGCCAGCCAGCCGACCCGAAAACGCAACTGCAATCAGGACGCTGGCGGCCACGAAGATCCATGAGTTCGGTTTACTTGTCTTCATGCATGACCTCCGAGGTGCTTTGCTTCGTCAGCTGGTCTTCGCCAGAACTGGAAGATACGCCCCGCGCCACGAGTTCATTCCTCACGAGCTCACCTTCTCCTTTAGTTAGCTGGAAGATCGCACCGTGAATTCCTCCATCACCGTCAACATATTCCAGGGTCAGCGTGTCGTATTTCTTATGAGCAAAGAGACTAACCACTCGGCCACCTCCGAACGGAGCGGCTGTCTTGCCTATCTTCATTGGCAATCCGCCGACCTGCATCCTTTCTTCACCCAGAAAAACATCCCGCACAGAAGCGATGTCTAGCTGGGCGGCGGGCTTCCCGTTTTGCTGGAATCGCAACACACTGTCTTGGGTGGACAGCGTTCCTTTACAGTTGCTCTTTGTGTTCGGCAAACCCAGGAGATGTGTAGCGCGAATGCTGAATGGCGGTTTCGCCTTCAATGCGGGAGCGGTGCTCTGCGCCACCGCAACAACGCCGGAGCACAACAGTAATGCCCAGAGGCTGATAAGTGCGCGCACGCCGAGGCAGCCGCTCTGGTCGTCCCTTAGAACAAACAAACGATACATTCTTCCTCCAGGTTCGACCCGAATCGCTGGATCGATATGTAACTTCTGTCAAAACAACCCTCGCGCATGACTCTTCCGCAGGCAGCACGACCTATTTCGACTGTTTAGCTACGGTTACGGGTTTTTGCCCTTCAATCGGTACCTGAAGCGAGCGACCCAACATGTCGTTGTAAGTGATTGTGTTCTTTCCGACGAGTACGAGCATCTCACGCCCTGCTGCGTACTTCGGGGGGAGTTCGCCCAAAGGCAGCGTGTACAGTACCACATAAATTGTGTCCCCCACTTTGACGGAAACGTCATAGCTGGTGGGATCAGACGCAACGTTTCCTGCAGCCTGATGCGCTTTGACCTCAATAATCGTGGCTACTTGATACTTCGATGTGGACTGGCAAACAGCCGCCAGCGTCAGTAAACACAAAGTGGCTACAACGATTAGCCTCTGCATCTTGGACTCCTCACGTCCTTGTTAGTCAGCGATCCGACCGGACAGTTCTCTAAGCCAGGCGCTTCTTCTTAACATGTGCATCAAAACGCAATCGACATGCCAACCGTCGAAGCGCTTGTAGAGTATTCAACGAGGCTGTTGTTTCATGTCTTTGCAAGACGTCTGTTTCTGAATGCCCCGCTCAGCACGCAGGTTGCACCCAAGTGGCGACCACATCCGGGCAGACATGCCTAGCGCAGGTCAATAGTTGTGACATCCGACATGCAGCGCAGTCCGGAATAGCTTCAATTATCGGCTCCTATTTGTAGAACGGCATTGGCATCGCGCGTGCATTCTCGTCTTGCAGCGAGGTGGCAGGCATTTGGTGCCAAGACGGACTCCGCAGCCAACCAGTTCGGAGCGCCCGAGAGCGTAGAAGACCCGCGCGGCATATTTCCGTTGTTTGTGGTCCTTGTCTGCCCTCTCGCGCATTTGTCGGATCTCTGGATAGGAGAGCGATTATGAAAACCTTTGACACATTACCGGGCGAATCCAACACGAGCATCATCTCGTCGATCATTAACTTAGTCTGTCCACAGTGCGGGGGAAGAATGTCGGAATTCCAATGTGAAGGGAGATGCCGCAGGAACTGGCTTGCTGAATGGGAATGGGCGAATCTGACAACGAGAAGGTCTAAATCCCGTACCTCGGCACATTGCGCCCAGCCCATGCGGTGACCTGGCACGCGATTACCTTCGCAGTCTTCATTCGCTGGTTGCGCTTCGAGCACACGTGCAGCACGCGATCGCCAGAGGTTAATGCTTGCTTTCACGTGGATCTGAGAGGGTCACGACGGTGTAGTGCTCGATCCGGCCGAGGGTGAACTCGGCGACGTTCCCGTGCAGAGAGAGGTCAGCGAACTGAGGCTCCGCCGTATCCGGCGAAAGCACTCTCAACTCCCACTGGCTCAGGTCCTTGGTTTCTCGCAGATCGACCAGCCCGCTCAGGTCCAGCCGCACTTTCACGTTTTCCGCCGGGACCTGGTGATCATAGTTGAGCAAGTGGAGAATGAAGGTCCGCCCGTCGGGTTTCCGAGTCAACTGGCCCAGCACGTAACCGCGCGGTTCCAAGCTCAGGCGAGGCCCTCCGGCTGCGTCTTCGGCGCGCGCCGCAATCCCCGGCTCCGCCCTCCCGGCCCTCATGATCACGCCTCCGCCGGCGGCAAACTTATCCAACCGTGCCTTTTGCTCGGCGCTAAGCTTGGGCAGGTCAGCTGCCACCACCAGTACCTTGAACCGATCAAAGGGAACTCCCTTGTCGAAGTGCGCGAGCACCTTGGTCTCAAAGAACACGCTCTGCTTGAGGAATTCCTCGGCCAGCCGGTTGCGCGGCTCCGCTGAGATCATGGCGATCCGTGCCGCCGGTGCCGCCTGGAGATACAACTCCCGATGCTCGACCAGGAAATGATTGTATTGAGCGATAGCCGTCCAGGCCTCCCGGGCCTCCGGCTCGCCCTTGATCAGACCATAGAGGAATCGTCCCTCGATGTTGCGCGAGCTGGCCGCGCCAAACGCATAGGCCTCGGCGATGGAAAGCTTCTGCTCGGCCGGGCTGGGGATACAGCGCTCGCGCGGGCCACAATGGTAAACGTCATCCTCATATTTCAGGGGCTGCCAAAGCTGCTTCTCGCCACTCAGGAATTTGATCTTGCGTGCGTTGCCCACCTGCCATTTACCGTGCCACACCCCCGGCGTGTCCTTGCCGTCCTCCTCCCAGATCACCTCGTTAATGTCATTCATCGCAAACCGGTCCGGCGCGATATGGATATTCGCTTCAACCATGACCTTGGGCCGGCCGGTCTCCCACGCCTTCCGCTCTGCCATGCGCTGGGTGTCATCGAGCAACTGGGCCAGGCCGCTGTTGTAACCGATCATGTTGTCCCAGACGATGGCGTCCACCCCTGCATCCACCGCCAGTTCCGCTTTCTTCAGGAGATACGCCCTCCAGCCGGGCTTGCGCGCGTCGGCCAGACGGCGGTCCCAAGAGATTTGCAGATCGGTCGTGGTCGGGCCCGCATAGAACATAGGAAAACCATGCATCCGCAAGCCGTATTCCTTCGTTTCCGGATCGTCGCGATAGGCGCTCGTGCGGAACATATTGGACGCCGACAGGTAGGCTGAGACGTGGATGCCATTCTCATGGCAGCGGGCGATTACCCTTCTTAGGCTCTCCCGGTTCGCGTTCTCGTCCTTAAACGACCAGCCGCTGCTCCAGGTGACCCAGATCCAGTTGAACTCCGCCTGCTTGAGCAAGCCGAGCATTTGCTCGAAATCGCGGTCATAGATGTGGGTCAGCACGTCCTTCTCTTCTGCGCTGAACTTCTTGCCCCACCAGGTCCGCCGGGCTTTCCAACTCTCGATTTGTCCGCCGTCCAGCCGGATGAAACGAAAACTTCCCTGCTCCGCCCAGGATGGCACGTCCTCCGGCCTGGCGCGATACAGTTTTGGGCCCGGCTCAAAAGTCTGGGCGGTGCAGAGCAGCAGGGGCGCGGCGACCAAACCAATCAGTCCAATAGATCTTACGATTCGGACGAACTGCATGTTTCCCTCGTTACGAAACGACCAAGACCACCAGGCTGGCCCTATAGTTGGACACCCGGCAGTCTTCGAAATTCTGGGTAAGTCGTGTTGAACCTATCCTTATTATTACTGGCATCCTCCACAGTTTTCCGACGACCGACGAGTTGAATTCGGTATCGAGGGAGTACTCCACGAGCCGCCGTAAAGAGCACAGCCTGGCCGATGTGCACAATTCGGTGGCGCAATGGCCAATGATCAAAATTGCCGTTCATTGCACCAGCTCGACGCGCCATATCTCAGGAACGTTCGCGTACGGCTGCATCACCCAGGTAGCGCGCAACGGCAATCTCCAGATTGAAATGCATTCCTCCCCGTTCCAGCAATTCCCGCAGCGGTGATCGTTGTACGATGGCCAACACCCTCGGAGTCATGCCAATCAGCCACAGTTCAACGCCATGCTGGCTCTGCCTCTTCGCGAGTTGTGCGAACATTTTCACCGCGGTGTACTCCATGTCGAGGACGCCGCTAGCGTCGACGGCGACGACCTGCGGTTGTGCTTCCCTGACCAGCGGCTCGATCTTGTGTGCGATCTGTGCTGCATTAGCAAAGAAAATTGGACCCTCCGGCCTGAGCAGTAAGAGGCCAGGAAAACTCTCGTCGTCGGGATGTTCCTGCGATTGTGGGCGGAACACGTTGGTTCCGGGCTTGCGGCGCAGGACATACACGGGGGGGTCAGCTACCTGGTATGCCAGTGTGACCAGGGAAACGATGATTGCGACGATTATTCCCTTTAACGTGCCGACGACCACGACGCCTGCGAAAGCCACGATCGCCCAGGAAAACTCGGTCCTGCGAATACGAAGAATGTGATGGAACTCGATCGGCTTGATAAGCCCGAAGGAATAAACAATCACCAGCGCTGCCAAAGCAGATTGCGGCAACATCGCGACGAGGGGAGCGAGAAAGAACATCGTCACTAGCGTCATTGCCGCGGTTACCATTTCCGCTACTTGCGTACGAGCTCCCGCGCTGACGTTAACTGCCGTTTGCGTCGTGCCCCCGCCGCCCGGCATCGCCCCGAGAAGTGCGCCTCCGATATTGGCGAGTCCTGTGGCAAGCAGCTCTTTGTTTGCTCGCGGCGCGGGCTCATCCTTTCGCGCGAAGGCTTGGCCGGCCGCAACCGTCTCCGTGAAACTCATCAAAGCAATCCCGAGTGCTCCCGGCCACAGCACGCTTATCAACGAAAGGTCTGGCTTCATCAGCGAAGGGAGTCCTTGCGGTATGTGACCCACCAGTTCGACACCCCGATGCTGCAAGTTCAACAAGTACACGCCCGCGATCGCCGCACTGGCAGCCAGCAGCGGCGCTGGGAACTTCGGCAGGAACCGTTTCATCCCCATGAGAAACACGATTGTCGTGAGCCCAAGGGCTAGCGTTGCTAACGAAGCTTTCGGAAGATGGTGAACGATTGAGACGACGTTCTGAACGAATGTCCCTCTGGGGAAGTGAATGCCAGCGATTTTCGGGACCTGGTCGACCACAATGACCAGCCCGACGCCGGCTTTGAAACCAACAAGTACGGGCTCGGAGATAAAGTTCGCCACGAACCCAAGGCGCAGGAGGCAGGCCAGCACAAGTGCAGTGCCAACCAGCAGCGTCAACGTTGCGGAGGCCCTCAGCAGGGCTGCGGGATCGCCACTGGGTACGACCTGGCCCAACTGAGCGGCGGTCAGGATTGCCAATGTTGTCGTCGTACTGACGCTGAGCACGCGCGAGCTCCCGAGCACCGCGTAGATCATCATCGGCACCAAGGCGGTATATAGGCCTACCTGCACCGGCAGCCCGGCAATCATGGCATACGCCATCGCCATGGGAATGATAACTGCGCCCGTGGTCAGCCCTGCGACGACATCCGCTTGCAGCCGATTCCGACGGTCTGAGACAACCCACTCTAATAAGGGACGGAACCACCGATGCTTTGACATGCTTCACGCCTACCAGACCTGCGGGACGGTTCGATGCGTCTGCTTCGGCTCTACGTACCCTTTCCCCTTTTGCCGCGGAGGAAGCTTGGGAGGCGTATAAGGAATCTCCTCGTATGGGATACTGCTGAGTATGTGCGCAATGCAGTTCAGGCGGGCGCGCTTTTTGTCGTCTGACGGAACGATGAACCAGGGCGTCGCTGGTGTGTTGGTGGCTGCGAGCATGGCATCCCGGGCGCGGGAATAGTCGTACCAGCGGCGGTGCGATTCCAAGTCCATCGGACTAAGCTTCCAGCGTTTGGAAGGATCTTCAATGCGCGCGAGGAAGCGCTTGTGCTGTTCCTTTTTCGATACTTCGAGCCAATACTTCAGAAGGACGACGCCCTGGCTGACCAGAAAGCCCTCGAAGATGGGACAGTCCCTGAGAAATTGCCGGTGCTCTTCCTTGGTACAAAAGCCCATTACGTACTCAACAGCGGCGCGGTTATACCAACTCCTGTCGAAGATGACGATTTCACCTCCGGCGGGAAGCTGTTCAACGTAGCGCTGAGCATGGAGCTGCGTCTTCTGCCTCTCGGTTGGCGCGGGCAGGGCGACCACGCGAAAGATGCGCGGGCTGACGCGCTCCATGATGCGCTTGATCATCCCGCCTTTGCCGGCAGCGTCTCGCCCTTCGAAAATGATCACAATGCGGGCGTTGCTCGCCTTGACCCAGTCCTGCAGCTTGACCAGCTCAACTTGCAGCTTGAAAATCTCGGCCTCATAGTCTTTTTTGCCGACCTTAGCTTGGCCGTTGACGCTGGGTTGTTCAGTATTGCTGTTCAGCATTGATTTTGATTTCTTGCCCTTCTTGGATTTCTTGTTCATCGTTCTTTTCGGTTTCCTCGGTTTAGCGCGCCTGTTTAGAGGCCGAGATTTATTCCTGCGGGCTGAAGTACGACCCATCCACAGCGTTAGTGGTCCTGCGTCTTCAGGAGGCAATATATGGGCCATTCTGCATGTCTTCGTGCACAACCACTTGGACGGAATGACGCTGATTGCCGCGCCCAAATACGGGCAGACGCTGCTTCGATCATGGGCGCGAAAACATCGATCATGGATCACCTTGTTGAAGAATGGCGCGCGAACACTCTCGGTTACATATGTCTGAGTGAGGGATTGCTTCGGATCGCTTGTTGCATGTTTAGCTTCGGACCGCTATCGACTTGCTCTTAAGCTTCGTTTCTTCGAGGAAATCGGTGACCGCTGTCGCTATCGGTCTGCGCCTTCCGTTGCCGTTCTCAGACACGACTGTCACGCCGTTGTTTCTGGCGTTGAGTTCAGCTTCTTTTTGGAGACGGCGGGCCGTTGCGGTCACGGCGTCGTTGCCGATGGAGAGGCGTTACTCTCTTGGCTCCCTCGCGCCATTCGAGGTAGTAGGAACCTTCGGTGTGCCGCTCTTCCCTGCCGTTGTGTTGTAAAAGTTTGCAAAGCATCTTAGCCAGTCTAGCTTTTACTCGTGCAGCGATTCCCGCCTGCATTTCGGCCTGGGTGGATTCAATTCGGTGGATCTCGACATCTACTGGCCCAATGGACTGCACGAACAATACAAGAAGATTCCCGCCAACCAACTCATCACCCTGCGCGAAGGATCGGGAATTATCAGCAACAAGGGCTGGGCCCGCGCCTGAGAACACCGGATAGATGCCAGCGCTGATTCTCAACATCAGAAGCTAGCGCGAAGGTGGAGCTGAAAGTATCGCGGACTAAACTGCCCTGTTGCTTGACCAAAGTTGGCGGCCGACATCGAGTTTGAAACACTATTCAAGTTGACTCGATTGAACAGATTAATAACTTCAGCTCTCACCTCGAATTTCAACCTGTCCTGGACGGTGAACACTTTCTCAACTGTGAAATTGAGGTTATTGTATCCCGGGTTGTCGTAGGTGTTCCGACCAAGGTTCCCTTCCATCCCAAGGGGAGGTGCCGGAAAATTTGCCGCAGCAGCGCCACCTTCCGGTGAGCCAAAGATTCCGTTCAAAAAGTCTTTCTTGTCTTCTCCACTCAGGTGCCGCCCAAACGAGGGCACATTAGGGATGTCCATGTTGTTGCCATCTGCGTTATAGTCACCGCCGCTATTTCCGACAATGGTGCTGCCCGCAGGACAGCCCCCATTCACAGGAGTTACGTCTCCGCTGCAGATGGGAGAGAAGGATGCCGTGTTTACGACTGTGAACGGCAGACCCGTGTGCAAAATCCAAACACCGCCGAACTGCCAACCGCCGAGCATATTCCTGAGTACAGCGCTGGTGTAGTGGTTGGGCACCATCCAGACCCCAACAACCGCAAACTGCTGGCGGATATCGTAGTCTGACCGGCCGCGCTGAGCGTGAAAATTGCCATTCTGGTAGATGGGTCCACTTTGAGTCGTAGGCACGACCGATCCTTGGTCAATCGAGCCGGAATTACTTAGAGGCTCATCCAATGACTTTCCGTAGGTGTAAATACCTCGGATTGCGAGACCGAGCGAGAAGGGGCGCGCCAGAGACAACGAACCGAAGTTGCCGACTGAATTGCCATCGGAGGTCGCGTAGGCAATTGTGGCAAAGTTCGGGTTGAGACGCGTCAAGGATCCGTTGTTCACTATCAAATCGCCTGCGAAGCGGTTCAAGTCCTCGTTGTAGACAGGTAGATGATGAGCCACTGACGCCGAATAGTTCACTTCGAGAATGAGGTTGTTTCGTAGTTGCTGCTGTAGGCTCAACGTCCATTCGTAAACTTTTCCCAGCTTATACTCGGGAGTGTACCCTCCAATATTCGATCTCTGGCCAGTAACCCCTCCTGCCTCGTTCAGGGTCACGCCGCTCGTGTCGACGACCGGACAAGATACTTCAAACCCGTTGGGACGGCTACAGAATTGGAACACCGGTTGGGTACCCGATCGCACATCGAGAGACGGCGTGAACACGTTCGGCAGATTGCCCGCCACGAGGTCCGTAATGTGGAGGTAAGGGGGCTGGTCCGTGAACATCCCGAATCCTCCGCGAAGCGCAGTCTTGCCCCTTCCGAAGACATCCCAGGAGAACCCCACGCGCGGCGTGAGGCCCCAAATATTGTGATCCAGGACGTGGTCGTTCGGAGTTAACCCTGCTTTGCCCGCCGCAACCCTGGCCCCCGGTGTAGCTCCCTGCCCTAGGGTGAAGTTAGTCAGTTGCGGACTGAGGATCGAAAAGAAGTTGACCATCGCGTCGTATCGAAGGCCTGCATTCAACATGAGCCTCGGGTTGACCTTCCAGGCATCCTGAACAAAAAAACCCTGGTAGAGTTCGCGATACCGGCGATCATAAGACACTTGCTGGTGGGCGATCAGATTCACCGGCGTAGCACTCTCTGAAACTGCCTCATCCTGCACGAAGTCGAGCAAGCTGTTGAAGTTATAGGTTGGACGACCGAACGCGCCGCTCTGTTGATCGTTCTCCCGGGTATTCATGAAATCTGCCCCAAATTTGAGAGTGTGCCTGCCGATGATGGCCGTCATAACATCGTGCCAGCCGACCGTCGTCTGAACGAAGTTTCCCGGTCCCCAGGCTGCAAATCCGCTCGCTCCGTTCACGTTAACGTAGGGAATCTGAAGTGCAGGAACCGGCTTAAATGCGCCCTGCGGCCGGACAACACTTGCCCCGGCTTGATTCAGAAGGCGAGGGGAGAATGTATACGTCCAGTTGATATTGACGAAATCGGCGGGCGCAGTGAATGGGAGATTCATCGCTGGCCGTACTCCCGTAGATCTCGTGTCCGTGCTCAGCCGCATGGCATCCACGTAAAGTCGATCGTTTTTGCGGAAATAATCGTCAACCCGGATGCTCCATTGATAGCCATTTCGGGGTATGGAGTAGCTGTAGTTCGCGGTTCCTGCCACATTCAATGTGGGCGAGATTCCCGCTGGCGGTGCGAAGAAACCGGGCGTGGATAATTCGTACTCACTCACCGTCTGAATATTAGACGTCGGAGCAGCCACGGGCGGCGCCAGGGTCATGGCCTTGGTGGCTGCGTTGTTTGGGAAGTTCGTCTGGGCATAGGCCAGGAAGTCCGATGTCTCAAAGATGGCCTGACCGCTGCTCGTGGTACTGGAACGGAGTACATCGACAGCTCCAAAGAAGAACAGCTCATTCTTAAGAATCGGGCCCCCGATGGTACCGCCTGCCTCATTCCTTCGGAAGGGCGGGAGCTTCGATTCAAACTCAGTCCGGGCAGAAAGTGTATCGTTCGTAAAATAGTAGTTCACAGAGCCATGGTAGGAATTGGTCCCCGACAGAGTGTAAATACCAACTGAAGCGCCGGCATTTCTTCCCTTCTGAGCATCAAAATCGTTGGTGTTGATGTCGATCGATTGAATCGTGTCTGGAATGGGAGAGATCGACGCCCCGCCGCCACGCGACGGCTGGTTGACGGTAGCGTCGTCGATCTGGAAGCCATTCTGCTCCTGGCGCAGCCCAGCGGCGTTGATGTTAATCGTAAATGCGTTCTGAAAGTTGTCGATCAAAGTCACAGCGGTTCCCGTCATCCCGGGCGTTAGGGACGCAAGGGACCAGACGTTTTGGCCCGGGAGGGGTACCTGCTGCACGGTAGCATCGCTGATGACAGAGCCGGTCTTGGGTGTGACCAGATCGATGGAGGTTTCGGGGGCCACGACTTCGAAGGCCTCAGACGCTGCCCCGACCTTGAGCGCCGGGGCCAGAGTGCGCACTTCGCCCACGTTGAGGGTGAGGCCGACTTGGCGCCAGGTCTCGAACCCTGTCATCTGGATTTCGACCGTATAAATGGATGCGGCGACGCTGTCGATCCGGAAGAATCCGGAGTCGTTGGTGGTGGTCTCTTTCGCGACGCCGAGGCGGGTATCGGTCGCCGTGACCTTCGCTCCTTTAATGACGGCCCCAGTTGAGTCGTGAACGGTGCCCTCAATTCCGCTTGAGAACTGAGCGAACACAGGCGCTCCCCCCAAGCCGAAAAGGAGTAGCAGGAGGATGCCAGGGTGTGTCGACCGTTTCATGTTCGCCCCGCGAAAAGCCGTGTACTCAGGTTGGTCCTGGCCTGTTTTACATCACCAATTCCGATGGCCGCTTGAACAATATCACCGAAGGTGGGCTAGCGGAAACGATACCTGTGCATCCTGGGTTCGCCTAAGGTTCACCCAGGCGGAAAATATTATCGGCAGTCGTGTGAGCCGCTTTGACGGAGATCACACATCGGCGTGATCAGCCGCACAGGTCCTCTCCCGATAAGGTGATACCAAGCTTTAGCTTGCTGGTTAGTTGCACCTTCTGAGGGGAGATCCTCCCTTTCCTCCGCTAAGATTTGTTTCTTTCCGGTTACCAACACCTCTGGAGTTCAAAAGATCGAATCTGAGGCCTAGTCTTCCAGAATGGCCTCGCTCCTTGGCAGAAGGTTCCCTGAAGAAGCCAAGCAGGGGCGGGTGGAATAGGTCCACGGATGATCAACATCGAAGGGGTTGAGACCCGCGAGGTACCGGCCTCTCCCCGGGCTGTTGCCGATGCTGTGCCGGCTCGAATATCCTGATTATCGGCGACGGTCACGGAATTACGGACGTGTCGTGTCCAAGGCAGTTATGTTCGTCCGGAAGGCGGGAAAGGAGTGGGCCATGAACCGCCGTGCAGTTGATTCACGGAATCGCGAAACCAGAACCAATGCACCTTGTCCTGCCATCACCGCCAAGAAAATGGCGCAAAAAGCGGCCATTTTGATTTCGATCTGTTTCTTTTCGGGAACCCTAAGCACTGCAATCGGGCAACACGCAAGTCCATCCGTTACTGCCATCGAGTCGCTCATTCGTTCCCGGCAATACGACCATGCGCTCGCGCTGACCCGGTCCGCGCTCGAACAAAGGCCGACGGACTTCCGGCTGTGGACTTTGGAGGGAATCATCTTCTCGATGCAGGACAAGGCACAGCCTGCGCAAATCGCATTCGAAAAGGCTCTCCGGATCTCACCGCAATATGCGCCGGCGCTCAAGGGTGAAGTTCAGATTCTCTATGACCAAGGCGATAATCGCGCCATTCCATTACTTGAGCGCATCCTGAAAAACGATCCGAAAGACCAGACGGCGCATGAAATGCTAGCTTTGCTCGAAAGAAAGAAAGACAGATGCGAGCCAGCTGTGGTGCACTTTGCAGCCAGCCAGGATGCAACCAAAAAACACACCGAGTCGCTTGAGGCGTACGGCTATTGCCTGGTCCAATTGAAGAGGTTTCAGGATGCCATTCCGGTATTCGAGGAGCTCATCACGCTCCTGCCGAATCGTGCGTACCCGAGGTACGATTTAGCCGTTGTCCAGGTGGCGAATAAGCAAAACGAAGACGCTCTGAAGACTCTCGAACCCCTGCTCACACCGGATCAGTCTGATCCGGACATTCTGAGCCTCGCCTCGCACGCAGCCGAAGCGATCAAGGACACTCCTAGAGCGGTAGCCCTTTTGCGACAGGCAATTGTACTGAGCCCTACAACGCAGGACTACTATACCGCTTTTGCTGCATTATGCCTCGATCACGAGTCATTTCAGGTGGGCATCGATATGATCAATGCCGGTCTCTCGCGCATTCCCAATGCGGCACGTCTGTATCTCTCGCGCGGACTTTTGTACGCGGAGGAAGCCGAATACGACAAGGCGGAGGCAGACTTTGCCCGTACAGAGCAGCTCGATGCAAATCAGGGCATGAGTTCTTATGCCTTTGATCTCGCACAGGTGCAGAAGAACAACCCAGACGAGGCGCTGCGGCGAGTACAGCGCCAATTAAAGGCTCATCCCGACAGCGCACTCCTGCACTACCTGCTCGCACAATTACTTATGAAGAATCCGGCCACGGATCTAGATGCCTACAAAGAGGCAATGAAGGAGGATTTGCGGGCGCTTGAATTGAAGCCCGACCTTGTGAGCGCCAGGAACCTGATGGCCAGTCTGCACATGCAAGCGGGCCAGTACGAAAAGGCAATCGAGCAGTGCCGGGCCGCGCTCCAGTATGCTCCGAACGACGAGACCGCAACCTATCACCTCCTCATCTCCTTGAGGCATGCCGGGAAAAAGGATGAACTGCAGCCGCTGGTGAAGCGTCTCGCCGAACTCCACCAACAGTCGCTCCAGAATGAGACTGACCGAAAGCGCTTCACACTCGTGGAACAACTTCCCACTCCCAACTCAGGCCCACCCAACGATTGACTCTCTAGCCAAAAAGCGCGGCTTTCAATGTATTAGCAAGTTCGTTTCGAGATGAGCCCCGATCGGCAAAGCGACGCAGATGGCCACTGATTTGATACCGGAAGAGGCAACAATCGGTTTAAGATGTGTATCCATTATGAGGAAAGGGCGCACGCACTTGGTCCTCTCACTGGGCATCATGCTGGCGTGCTGCGCTTGCTCAGTTGCTTCAGATCCCTCAATCGACGTCACTCACCGCGAAGGGAGAGCTGACTCGACTCCCCGCCAGTTTCAGAATACCCACGCTCAGGGAAGCCCGGCTCCGGGGAGGGACCTCAAATTCACCCACCTCACCACCATTGATGGCCTATCCAACAATCGAATCAATTCGATTTTGCAGGATCGCCGCGGCTTTATGTGGTTTGCCACCGAGGACGGACTCAATCGCTATGATGGCAACACGTTCGTCGTGTACAAAAACAATCCCGCCGATCCTAATACGTTGAGTGCGAACTTTATTCAGAGTCTGATTGAAGACGGCCAAGGCAATCTGTGGATTGGCACCTGGGGTGGCGGGCTCGACAAGCTAGATCCAAGAACCGAACGCTTTACTCACTACCGCTACAACCCCAACGACCCCAACAGCATTAGCGGCGATGCGATCAAGAGCATCGGCCAAGACAGTCACGGCTATCTCTGGCTTGGCACTGTAGAAGACGGCCTGAACAAATTTGATCCGGCCACTGGAACCTTCACTCGCTATCGCAATGGCAGCGACGGCCAATTTATAGGGACAATCAATTGCATTATCGAGGATAGCCATCGGGATATCTGGTTTACCAGCCCGCGCGGTCTGTTCCATCTCAGCCCACAAACGGGACAGATCACTCGCGTTCCTGCGACCCTGGATCGTTTAGCCGCAGATTATGTCCATGAAGACAAGACCGGCAATCTCTGGATGCTTGCCTATTCTCCGGTCGCCGCACTCGTCAAGTACGATCGCCAAGCAGAGCGATTCACGGTATATCCGTTTGCGGAAGGCGCTGTCGGCGTACCCCTTAGCAACATTCTAGAGGACGGGCAGAATGGATTGTGGACGGCATCGAGCCGGGGGCTCTATCACTTCGATCTGCAAACCGAACAGTTCACGTATCGCTTTCAACGCGATGATACCAACCCGGACAGCCTCAACGATAACAGCGTTTCGTCAATCTATCGGGATAGGGCCGGCGTGCTATGGGTAGGCACGGAAACTGGGGGGCTCAATATTCTCGATTTCCGGCAAGAACGGTTCGGTTCTTACCGGCATCGTCCCGGTAACCCCGGTAGTTTATCGCCCGGACTGGTCAGTGCAATGCATCAAGACCGCAACGACATTTTGTGGGCAGGTTTCACTCCCTTAGCCCTAGATCGATTGGATCGAAAGACGGGGCAAGTCACCCATTATCTTCCCGGCTCGGGAAGCAAGAACGCGCTCGCCAAAGGCAGTGCTCTTCGACATAACATTTACAGAGATCTTCGGGGTTATCTCTGGTTGGGTGGCTGGGGCGTTCTGGACCGGTTCGATGAGCGAAGCGGGCAGTTCAAACATTACCAACACAAGCCCGATGATCCCAATAGCTTACTTTCCAACGAGATTATCTGCATCTACGAAGATAGAAGCGGCAAGCTATGGCTGGGGCAGGTCAGCGGTCTGAGCCGTCTTGATCCGGCGACGGATAAGTTCATCAACTATCGTAATAATCCGGCTGACCCGACCAGCTTGGGGGACAATGGCGTCAGCGCCATCTACCAGGACCGGTCTGGCACGCTGTGGTTTGGGACGTGGAAGGGCACGTTGAGCCGGTTCGACGACAAGACCAACACCTTCGTGAACTTGAGAGCCGATTCGCGTGACCCTCACAGACTCAGTGGTGCCCGCGTTGATGCCATCCATGAAGACCAAGCCGGAATATTGTGGGTGGGAACCACGGGTGGACTGTACCGGTATAACCGCGAAAACGAAACGTTTACCCATTACACGGAGAATCAGGGCCTGCCCAGCGGCGCAATTCAGTGCATTCTGGATGATCGGAGCGGCAGGCTTTGGCTCGCCACCAAGAAGGGGATATCCCGGTTCGATCCTCACAACGAGACGTTCAGAAACTACGACGTGTCCGACGGCTTGCAGAGCAACGATTTCAGTCAGGGTTGTTACGAAGACAGCCAAAGCGGGGAGATGTTGTTTGGTGGCAACAACGGGATTACCACTTTTTTTCCTGAAAATATCCGGGACAATCCCTACGTGCCCCCGGTCGTGCTAACCAGTTTCAAGATCTTCAATGAACCCGTTCGCATCGGCCCTGACTCGGTGCTCAAGAAAGCCATCCCATACGCCGATTCCTTGACTCTCTCCTACCGCGACAATGTCTTCTCGTTTGAATTTGCAGCCTTGAGCCACGCAAATTCCCAGAAGAACCGTTATCGATATAAGCTCGAGGGCCTGGAACCTGGCTGGAACGAGGTGGGCAGTAAGCAGCGCCTCGCGACCTACACCAATCTAGATCCCGGCAAATACGTTTTTCGCGTGCAGGCATCAAACAGCGACGGAGTGTGGAACGAAGAAGGGGTGTCGCTGCCCATTCTCATCATGCCCCCCTGGTGGAGAACCAACTGGTTCCGCGCCTGCTTGGCGGTCGCCCTTTTGACATTGCTTTGGGCCGCGTACCAACTGCGGGTGAGGCAACTGGCGGCGCAATTCAACCTGCGTCTGGAAGAGCGGGTAAGCGAGCGCGCCCGGATTGCTCGGGACCTACACGACACGCTATTACAAAGTTTTCAAGGTCTGGTGCTTCGTTTTCAGGGGGCTCTCAATCACCTCCCGAATCGTCCCGAGAAGGCGTATCAAGTTCTGGAGAGCGCGCTAATTTCAGCAGATCAGGCAATCGCGGAAGGTCGTAGCGCCATTCAGGGCTTGCGTTCGGGGTCAGCGGAGGAAAGCAACCTCGAACAGATGCTGCTGGCTATGGGCCGCGAACTGGCAGCCTCACAGAATGGGGGAGATAGTGCCCCGCCTCTGCGGGTGATTGTCGAGGGCAACCGACGAGCAAAGGGGGCGATGCTCAGGGAAGAGATCTATCGAATCGCCCGAGAGTTGCTGCGAAATGCTTACCGCCACGCACAAGCCCGGAGTATTGAAGCCGAGCTACGCTACGATGATGCTGCTTTTCTGTTAATCGTACGAGATGATGGAAAAGGGATCGATCCCAAAGTTCTGAAAGATCATGGTCGCGCGGGACATTGGGGCCTGCCGGGCATGTATGAGCGGGCGGAAGGAATTGGAGCCCGATTGGATATTTGGAGCGAAGCGGGTGCCGGAACAGAGGCCCGGTTGACAGTTCCAGCCGCTATCGCCTATGAAAAATCTGGCGACGAGAGTAGATTTAAGCTGTTCCGAAAAAAAGAGGATTTATGAGCACCGGTCGTAGTTCGATTAGAGGTGCGATTCGGATCATGACTGTTGATGATCATCCTCTCTTGCGTCAGGGCATCGCGACCCTCATCAACACTCAGCCAGATATGGAACTGGTCGCAGAGGCCTGTGACGGGGAGCAGGCCGTCGCGCAATTTCGATTGCACCGCCCGGAAGTGACCCTGATGGATCTGCAAATGCCGAACGTGAACGGCACCGAAGCCATCGACCGGATTAGAAGCGAATTTCCCGAAGCCAAGATCCTCGTTCTCTCGACCTACGCCGGTGATGTTCAAGTCCTGCGGGCGATCAAGGCGGGTGCACGGGGATACCTGCTGAAAGGCAACGTCCGCACAGAACTGCTGGAGGCGATACGCACGGTCCATGCCGGGCGCAAGCGAATACCGCCCGAAATTGCGGCGGAGCTGGCTGAGCACGCTGCCGACGATGCGCTTAGTTCACGCGAAATTGATGTGCTTCGTTTGATTGGCGAAGGCAACGCCAATAAGCTAATCGCCGACAAGCTCTCCATCGGAGAAACAACGGTCAAGAACCACATCTCGAACATTCTCTCCAAGCTAGGCGCAAACGATCGCACGCACGCCGTTACGATTGCCCTACAGCGCGGCATCATCGAGCTTGAGGTGCCCCAAATTAGCAATCCTAAACCCTACTCTTAATCAACTCGCGTGAGTCCAGCAATGGGAGAACAAACTAGTGGTGTCGAGGCTAGCCATCGTTCAGGTTCGTGATCGGGATCATTTCGCACTCATTCTCGAGGTATACGCGAGCGCATACGGACGAGACTATTACGTTAAATGGTCTTCGGCTTTGAGGGTGTAAGAATGGCTTCCCGCCGATCTCTGCTGCTTTGCCTTGAGTGGACTGGTTGCGTTATTCTCGGGGCAATTTGTCTCCTCGTCCTTTCGGCAGCCCAAGCTTGCAATAAGACAAACCAGGCTGCTCCGGAAATGGTGCTCACGATCATCGACCAGTCCTGGCTAGACAAACCATCTCAAGCGCTTCTCAGCGAGGAACTGAAGCAGTTCACCCAAGAAAATGGTGTTCGGGTTCAGGTTTTGCCCGCACCAGAAGTGGCACTAGAGCAACTGGACACATTGCGCAACCTGCTGGAAAGCGGAGCCAAAGTCCCGGATGTTTATGGCATCGACGTTATCTGGCCGGGGATCCTGGCCGACAATCTCGTCGATCTCAAAGCCTACGTGCCTGAGCAGGAAATCGCAGCACAATTCCCGGAACTCATCAGGAACAATACCGTCAACGGCAGGCTTGTGGCTTTGCCTTACGACCTCGGTGAAGGCTTGCTTTTTTATCGGGTCGACCTATTGCACACGTATGGATACACTATGGCACCAAAAACATGGGACGAGCTTGAGAAGATGGCGAAGCGGATTCAAGCTGGCGAGCGCACTAAGGGGAACAAGGACTTTTGGGGTTATGTTTGGGAGGGTGCGCCTTCTGAGGCTCTGACGTGTAATGCGCTGGAATGGCAGGTCTCGGAGGGCGGTGGGACCATCCTAGATGAGAACGGAAGGATTACCGTAAACAATCCGCGGTCCATTGCTGCCTGGGAGAGGGCTGCGCGCTGGGTTGGCTCAATTTCGCCGCCCGGAGTAACCGCGTACACGGAGGGAGATGCCTTTAACATCTGGCAAGCGGGAAAGGCTGCCTTCATGCGCAACTGGCCGAACGCCTACGTGGCCGCCCGCGATGAAAACTCGCCCACCAGAGATCAGTTCGATGTCGCACCCCTGCCGGCAGGGAAAGCCGGTTCGGCTGCAACTTTGGGAGGACAAGGCTATGGTGTTTCGCGCTATTCGTTGCACCCGCGCGAGGCTACGATGCTGGTTCGCTTTTTGACTAGTCGCAAAGAGCAAGCCAGGAGATGCCGCAGGTCCTCGCATCCGCCGATCATACCTGAGCTATACAAGGATCCCGAAATTCTGGCACGAAACTCCTATTTCTCTACGATATTGCTGGCTTATCGCCAAGGTGCAGCGGTGCGGCCGTCTACGGTGGCCGGCAAAAAGTATCCCGACGTCTCGCGCGCCTACTTTGAAGCTGTGCATGCCGTACTCAGCCATAAGAAATTGGCACCCCAAGCTGCAGCTGACTTGCAACAGGAGTTAGCGCAGATATTCGACAAAAAAGCGGTTACTACAAAAGCAAATGTCTTTCAGGGGCCTGCCGTTGCCCTACGCCGGTGAAATCCGAGGATAAATGTTTAGGCAAATCAGCATGGCCGATTCGTTAGAACGATGAGAACCTCGTGGCACACACTCGCGAACCTGTTTCGTGGAAGCGATCTGAAGATCGGCATACGTCTAACTACGTGTTTTCTGACGATTGTCCTGTTGATGATCGCTGGTGATGCCGTATCCATCTGGCAGCTCCGTCAACTTGAAGCTCACACGCAAATGCTAAAAACAGCGGATAAGGCATCGTCGGCTATTGTACGTCTCCATCTGGACGTGAATAGCTTCAGCGGCAGGGTGGCGGTACTGACGCGAGGGCACGACGCTCGTCAATTCGCAAACGAAGCAGCTTTGCTCCGAGAGACATTTCTGCGGCATGTCCGAGACGCAGAACAAATACTCAACTCTTCATCGGAGATCTCGCTGGACGCCTTCACCGCGAGCACCCTGAAGACGCTCAAGGCAACCTTGCCCACTCAGATTGACAGTGAGATCGAACTGGCGAATGCGGGCGATTGGCCTGCGATTCAGCTTCGATTGACAGGACAGATCCAGGATCTGATCGATCTCAGTTCGTCGCTGGTGGAGGGCGTGGAGGAGCGAGCATTTCAACAACGGGCGACAGTGAACGAACGGACCGAGCAGGTGCGCCATCGTCTTTTCATAGTAGTCCCAGCTGCTTGGATGCTGACTTCGTTCGTGGCCGCCGCGTTAGGCTGGTACGTCACCAGGACTATTACTGTACCGCTCTCCGAACTCACGCTCGGCGCAGAGGCGCTGGCGCGCCGCGATTTTCGACACCAAGTGAATGTTGCTGGAAATGACGAATTGGCCGTCCTTGGGAAGGCATTCGACCATGCCGCCCGTCAACTCGATAATCAGTTCGAGACGACCCTGGAAGTGCGGGTCGCCGAGCGCACGCGGATCGCGCGGGACCTTCATGACACTCTGCTGCAAAGCTTCCACGGACTGTTGTACCGTTTCCAGGCGGCTCGCTTTATGTTTCCTGAGCGAATGGAGGAAGGAATTCAATCCCTGGATGCCGCACTCGTTCGTACAGAGCAAGCGTTGGAGGAAAGCCGGAACTCGATTCAAGGATTACGTCTTGGCCTCTCGGCTGAAAGCGAGTTGGATCAGATGTTGATTGTAGCGAGCCAGGAACTAACTTCCAGCCACTCTAACGAGGACGGCTCGCCGCAGTTCAAAGTGATCGTGGAAGGCGAGCGTCAAGGCCTTTTTCCAATTATCAAGGAGGAGATCGGCCAAATTGGCCGAGAACTGATCCGCAATGCTGTCCGGCACGCACGCGCGCATGAGATTGAAGCTGAGTTACGCTATGACAGTGATGTTTTCCGCCTGGTTGTACGGGATGATGGAAAGGGTATCGCCCCAAAGATTCTGAGAGATGGTGGGTGTGCTGGGCACTGGGGAATGCCGGGTGTTCATGAACGCGCCCGTGGAATAGGAGCTCGACTGGAATTCTTGAGCCAAGCAGGAGCAGGTACGGAAGTTCGACTGACGATTCCTGCAGCCCTTGCTTATGAGGGTCGCGGCGCGGCGCTCGATTGAGAGTGTCCGGAACGGGAGGACAAATGGACAGCAGTCCTAATTTGATTCGGATCCTAACTGTTGATGACCATCCCTTGTTGCGCGAAGGGATCGCTTTCCTGGTAAAGAGTCAGCAAGACATGGAGCTGGTAGCCGAGGCCTCCGACGGGGAGGAGGCCATCGAGCAATTTCGGCGGCACCGCCCGGACGTCACACTGATGGATCTTCGTATGCCAAATTTAGACGGTACGGAAGCAATTAGCCGCATCAGAAACGAATTTCCCGATGCCAAGATCATAGTCCTGTCGACCTACGCCGGTGATGTCCACGTGCTGAGAGCCATCAAAGCAGGTGCTCGCGGGTACATAGTCAAGGGACACGTACACAGAGAGCTATTGGACGCGATCCGGAGCGTCCACGCTGGACGCAAGCGAATACCGCCCGAAATTGCTGCGGAACTGGCTGAGCACGCCGCTGATGATCAGCTGAGTTCGCGTGAGATTGATGTCCTTCGCTTAATTGGCGCAGGCAATGCCAATAAGCAAATCGCTGACAAGCTCTCGATCGGAGAAACAACGGTCAAGAACCACATCTCCAACATTCTCTCCAAGCTAAGCGCAAACGATCGGGCGCACGCGGTCACCATTGCGCTCAAGCGCGGGATCATCGAGCTGGATGTCCGCCAACGGTAGGGCTGGTAAATCCTACTTTCTACCCTTTCGATGCCTCTCAAAGATCAACTACCATGACACCTGTAATGGGAGAACATGTCTGCAACGTCTCTTTTCCACATTCGCCGAGGGCTGGCCTGGCGCTGGTCTCTTGCTTCAGCGCGGGCTGACGAGCACGATTCTGCTCTATTCCGGAGCCACGCATCTACTTGCAACATCTAGGTTGGCGCCCAGCCTCCCGTACCTTGTCGCGGCTGTCGCGGGGGTATTTCTGCTTCTCGGCCTCTGGACGCCACTAGCCGGAATCACCATTGCCATCGTCGGGGTCTGGGTGTTCTTTGCGTGCTCGGCGCATTCGCTGACGGCAGTCATAGTGGCTGTCCTCGGAGCAACAGTGGCGATGATCGGACCCGGAATGTGGTCCATTGATGCCCGCCTTTACGGCAGAAAGCACCTCGAAGACCCGCGACGCTAGCCAACGTTCAATCCCCCAAAAGTACTATCGCTCTCCTCTCCGAGAAGTACAACCGGGAACCCCCACCATTTACCGAGACCACGATCACCCGATTTACCGTTGTAGGCCAAAGGCAGGTCGTTGCAGACTCTTCCCGTAAACAAGGCCTCACTTGAGTTTCGATCTCCTCTTTGGTGGCGCTTATGTGGAAGATCACAACTCGCGGTTTCACGCTACAGGAAGTCCTAATCATGGTTGCAACGAATGTTGCATCCGCCCTGATAGCGACCGACAAAAGCGAGCGAACTGGCACAGCCCCGCGCATCGAGATTCAACAGGCTCCAGGAGATTGTCATGGCAAAGGTGATTGAGTTTTACATACCGAAGAATTTTCGGAAACCGTTGAGGGCTGTGGCTCAGCCGCAACTCGGAAAAATCATCGAGTTTTGCCCACAAACGAAGAGATCGGCTTAGCTGCTTCCCAACTTTTTTGCGGATTGAGGGGAAATATGACATTCACTACCACACAAACCGGTTTTATGCGCCTGGAAGATTCCGAAAAACTGTTACGCGCGATCTTCCCGAACTATCCCAGCCTGGAGCCGTGCCATTCCGCGCCACGTCTGGAACCGATTCCCGGGGGCAGCAAGAAATACTTGAACGAAGAGAGAATGTCTCTCTGCCAGTCATTTTTGTTCGTACAAGCGCTCGCAAAGCACTGAAAGTGTAAAGATCGGGAGGAGACTATGGGATGCGCCGCTATGGATTTCACAGACCTAGGAGACCTCGCAGCCACAAGCCTGGTTAGGTTGAGCGAGGTTGAAGATCAGCA
>Ga0335081_10001359_pt1 | contig 39000 bp, 25 predicted proteins | sample Lox_Sample_35_FD_206713 | JGI IMG/M metagenome (GOLD analysis project Ga0335081, IMG submission 206713) | Soil microbial communities from Loxahatchee National Wildlife Refuge, Florida, United States - Lox_Sample_3.5 | ecosystem: Environmental > Terrestrial > Soil > Wetlands | place: USA...
GATGCATTCTGCGACTCTCTTCCGGGCTCCGCTCTTTACTGCCGCACGCGTACGGTGGTTTACTAAGCCCAGGTCAGAATTCATGAGTCCAGCGCCAACGGTGCTGCCGCCCAGTTCCGCAGTCGGCAAGTTCCTTCGCAGTTGGAATCTGCTGTTCAAGTCTGCACAGATGTACGGCACCGAACACGTACAAACAAATTCAAAATCCACCGAGGCATGGAATTCGCTGGCCGCCGCACTCAAAGAGAACAATGGGCGCAACCTGGAGTTCGCCGTGACGGAGAAACGCCTGCTCGTGAACGGCGAGGCTGTAAAGGTGGGGCCGGCCGAACAGGGTTTCGTCCTTCTGCTGGCCGCCGCGGACATCGCCAGCGTCACCTTCACGCCGCGGGCGAACCCGGAGTTCTTCCTCCACTTCGTGCGGGTGTTTGCGGAAAACTCCTCCGAACCCGAGCAGATCCTGGCGAAACTCAACGAGGCCGTCGGCGACGAGTCGAAGTCCGGCATCCGCATCAACGAGATCCGCTTTGTTCGCGCGGGTTCCGGGGCCGCCGGCCCCGGCGGAATGGCCGCCGCGCTTCTGGCCGAATCGCTCGGCGGCGATACCGTCCGCGTCGAAGGCCTTCTGAATGATCCCGGCAGGCTACTGGGAATTCTGGCCGCCGCGGGAATGGCTTCCGCGGGCGCAGGCCCCGGATCGGGCGGCGGGTCCGGCGGGGCAGGCGCCGGACCCGGCAGCGGCCCTGGACCGGGCGGCGCGTTTGCGTCGCCTCCTCCACTGGGAGAAGAGGAAACCACCACGGCAATCCGTCTTCTCGTGAAGCTGGCCCGCGAGGGTGGGGACGCCGGGTCGCTCACTCCGGCACAGTGGCGGCAGGAATTCACACAGGTTCCCCCAGCCAGCCAGGTGGTCCTGCAGCGCCTCCTGAAGGAATTTGCCGAAGCCGTCCCTCCCAAGGAACCGCCTCCTCCCGTACTGCTGCAGATGGCGGAACACCTCGCCGTCCGGCTGGCCATGGAGCGGTACAAGAGCGGGGATACCGAGGTGGATGCCGTTACGAATGTGCTCAGCCGCATGAACCGGGAGATTGATCAGCTCCGCGAAACCCTGGGCACCTACGAGGAGAAACTCAAGCAGGCGGGGTTCGAGCTGAACCGCCAGCCCGACGTCCTCGAGCAGGAATTCTGGTCGCGCATGCCCGAACCCGCCAAACTCGGCGTGCTGCTGTCAGACGAGGCCTGGCAGATTCCTTCACGTCACGTCCGGCAGTACGCCGACCACCTGGCCGAGCAGGGCGAGCATGGAAAACTGGAGCAGGTGCTGCTGAAGTACGTTTCCTGTATCCGTAGCGATTCCGACTACGCCCGCAAACGCGTGGCCCACGGACTGAAAGATCTCGCCGCTTTCTTCCCGCGCCCCGAGAGCCGCGCACTTCCCGCCGCCATCCGGGTGGTCGGCGAGCAGATCATCGCGGAAACCCACCCCGAGATTCAGAAACTCATCTGCTCCACCTTCGTGCTGCTGGGACAGGAAGCCGCCACACGGCGCCGCTACCGCGCCGCGCTCGAACTCCTCCAGGCGCTGCAGGCCATTGAGATAGGCAACGCGGAGCTGGCCGCCGCCCTCCATCCCCGCATCGGAATGGAAAACCGCATCCCGGATTTCCTCGAAGAAGCCCTCCGCATGCCCGAAATTCCTGGGGAATTGATGGAACTGCTCCGGCGTCTTCCCCTCCCCACCGCGGAGCACATCGCCGGCCGCATCAGCCGTTGTTCGCGGCGCAGGGAACGCGACCGCTTGGTTTCGCTGGCCGTGGAGCTGGGTCCGGCGGCGGCGGTGGCGCTGCAGGGAATCTTCCGCCATCGTCCTCCGGCCAGCGCCGTCAACACGGTTGGACTGCTCAGCCGCATCGACTCCGCCGCGCTGGGCGACGATTTGCGCGCGCGCCTGCCGGAGTGGAGCCGCGTCTACCACGATGCCGTCGCCCGGCAGATCGCCGCGGCCGGCTCTCCCACTCGCGGCCGCCTCCTGGCCTTCCTGTTGGATGTGTTCGATCCGCTGGTCATCCCCCTGGCGCTCGACGAAATCGGCATGGGTGAAGATGCGGAGCCCGCTCCCTTGCTGTTGAGCATCGCCGGCGGTGAACTTACCAAATTCGGCGCTCCGTATGTCCGCATCAAGGCGTTGGAAGCGCTCGGACGGCTGCGCGTGGCGGCCGCTGTTCCCCTCCTTCGCAAGCTGGCCGAGTCGGAGGAATATCAGGGCCTGTACACCCCCGAGGAGATGAGCATTGTGGCAGCGCAGTCGCTCTTCAAGATTGACCGCGAGGCGGCGAAGGAAGCCATCTCCAAAGCGCGCTTCAAAGTTGCGGATCTCGATCCCATGCCCCTCGACCGTTCCGCGGACGCTCCCGGTGTCCGCCAGCGCTATTACCCGCGGATCAAGCTCGCCCGCGAACTGAAGGCCACCTTGGCCACCTCCGATGGCGAACTCGACGCGGGGGTCCGCGAACTCTCGCTCGGCGGCGGGCTGTGCTCCTGCTCGGAACGAGTGCCGCCGGGCACTCCGGCCACCATCCGGATTAAGACCGGCCTGCGCAGCATTCCGGCGAAAGTGATTGTCCGCGACGCGCGCTCGGAAAATGTGGCTTTTGAGATCGCCGATATGGACCTCGACTCCCGCTCCAAGCTCCGCGCGCTTCTCCAGCGCGCCCGGAAATAGCCGTGCCCCGCCGGAGCGCTGCCGCCAGAAGGGGCGCTCGCAGCGCGGACGCGCGCATCGCCCGCCTCTTTGTTGCCGCCGCTCAGGAAACATCCAAACGCTATCTTTCGCGAATCGTCCGCGCCCTCGGCGAACTCTCGCAGGACCAGATCTGGTGGCGCCCCAACGCCGCATCCAACAGCGCTGGCAATCTTGTGCTTCACCTGTGCGGCAATATCCGCCAGTGGATCATCTCCGGGCTTGGTGGCGCGCCCGATGTGCGCCTGCGCGATGCGGAATTTGCCGAACGCGGCCCCGTGCCACGCCGCATGCTCGTGCGGAAGCTGGAACAGACCGTCGGGGAAGCTCTGCGCGTTCTCCGCCGCCTGCCACCCGCCGCGCTCCTACGCGTCTATGCCATCCAGGGCTTCCGCGTCACCGGGCTCTACGCGGCCTTCCATGTGGCCGAGCACTTCTCGCATCACGCCGGCCAAATCATCTACATCGCCAAGCTGAAGCGCGCGCGCGACCTGCGCTTTACCAGGCTGCCCAGAGCCTCCAAGCGCCGCAGTCACCTCTGACAGCACGGCATCTACGTCCGATTATTCCGAGGACGATTGCTGTCCGAGGAAACCGCTATTCGTGGGATTTCCCAACTTCTATGAGCGGTACTGCACAATCCTAGGCTGCGGCCGGTGCGAAAAAGGCTTCCACGCGCTCGAATACTTCGCCGGTCGAACGCGCCAGATGCACCGCACGCCGCAACTCGCCGCCGTTCCGCACGCCGTGCGTGAACCAGCAAGAGAACTGCTTCATTTTGCCCAGCGCGTCGGGAGTTTCCGACTCCACGAGCCGCCGGAAGTAATCCATGAGCAGCTCGTGGCGGGCCGCTTCGGTGGGCATATCATACGAGCCGGTGGCCTCGAACTGTTCGATCTGCCGGAAAATCCAGGGATTCGTCGCCGCGGTACGCCCGATCATGACGGCGTCACAGCCGGTCTCGTCCACCATTCGCGCCGCGTCTTCCGGGGTACGCACGTCGCCGTTGCCGATCACCGGCATCTTCACGGCTTCCCGCACCGCGCGGATGATTTTCCAGTCCGCGCGCCCCTCGAAACCCTGAATGCGCGTCCTCGGGTGCACGGCGATTGCTTCGATCCCATTTCCTTCCGCCATCCGCGCCACTTCCGGCGCCACGATGGACTTCTCGTCCCATCCAGCGCGGATCTTCACCGTCAGTGGAATCTGTACCGCCCCGCGTACGGCCTTGAAAATAGCGTCCAGCAGCGGCAGATCCCGCAGCAGCCCCGACCCTCCGCATTTCACCACTTTCTTTGCCGGGCAGCCCAGGTTGATGTCCACCGCGTCGAAGCCCAACTCCGCCACCGTTCGCGCGGCTGCCGCCATGGAATCCGGATTCGCTCCGAACAACTGCCCGGTGATAGGATGCTCGTCCGGCTCGAAGGACAGGTAGCGCTGCGAGCGCCGCGAATCGCGCACCACGCACTCCGCGCTGGTGAATTCCGTCATAATCAACCCGCACCCGCCCAGCCCGCGGATCACGCGGCGGAACACCGTATCCGTGATTCCCGCCATGGGGGCGAGGATTGTTGCCGGCCGGATGCGCATCTCCCGGATTTTCAGTTCCGCGGGGAGCATGTGCCGTTCAGCGGGTGGCAGGCTCCGGGTTGCGCACTCCGCTCGCGGCCCGGAGCGTGGCGAGATGCTTTCCGGACAAGTAGTTCGCCATGGTCTCGTAGGACCCTTCGAAGAAATGCTCCACCACGCGGGCGATGGCGCGTCCCCGGGCCTCGTCCAGCGTCAAGTTGGGAAGGTACAGAAACGCGCGGCCCATTTTCCGCCGCGTCACGAACCCTTTGTGGGCCAGCCGGTCCATGATCGTCAGGATGGTGGTGTACGCGCGCGGCCGCGTGGCCGCCAGGTTGTCGCGGATCTCCCGCACGGTCGCCTCGCCGAGCGCCCACAGCCGGCTCATGCAATCCAGCTCGAGCGGGGCCAGATCCAGCAACGATTTGCGCATCGCCTGCACTCGCGCGATCGTCTCTTCGGTCATTTTTTCTCGCCTCCCGGCGAGCCCGGCTTCGGCGTTTGCGTCCCGTTGCCGGTTCCCGCCCCGTAGCGCTCCGTGCGCAGCAGCCGCCTTCCCAGCGCGGCCACTCGTCCCGTCCAGATTTCCTCGCCTTCCGCCGGCGGAGCTTCCAGCCCGCGCCGCATCGCGCCCACGCGCGAATCCAGCTCGTCCAGGTAATGGAACACGACCGCCTCGCGGGTCATGGGCAGCTTTGGCGATCCGAACTCGTATTGCCCGTGATGGCTGGCAATCAGGTGCTGAATCAGCGTGCGCAGTTCGGCTGGGAACCCATCAATCAGGTCCATCTTCCGGCTCACCAGCTCGTAGCCGATCAGGATGTGACCCAGCAGCTCCCCTTCCGGCGTGTACTGCACCGCGCGCTCGTACGACATTTCATCCAGCTTCCCGATATCGTGCAGCACCGCCGCCGCCACCAGGATGTCTCCGTCCAGCTCCGGATAGTGCTCCGCCATCATCCGGCACAGCCCGCACAGGCTCACCACGTGCTCCAGCAGTCCCCCCACATAGGCGTGGTGCATCAATTTCGCCGCCGGCGCGCGTTCGAATCGTCCCGCCACCCGCGGATCGTCCAGCGCCGCCTCCAGCAATTTCGCGATCCATGGGTTCCTCACACCGGCGACGAAGCCGGCGAGCCTCTTTTTCAGCTCCCCAATGCTTTTTCCCGTGTGCGGAACCAAATCTTCCAGGTCGTATTCCTCCGGCTCCGCCCGCCGGATCTTCTCCACGGTAAGTTCCAGCTTCCCGTTGTAGGTCTTCGACCGCGCCTGGATTTTCACCACGTCGTCCGCCGAAAGCGTGGCCGCCGGGCCCTCATATCCGTCCCACATCTTCCCGAAAATCACGCCGGTCTTGTCTCCCAGCTCCAGTTGCAGCCACTTCCGCCCTTTTGCGGACGAGCAGATTTCCTTCCCGCACACCAGGAAGTAGCTCACAATCGACTGGTCCGACCCCAGCTCGGATACATAGGGCGATTTCATCGCTTCTTCCCGTTCCCGCCGCCTATCCCGCGGCCTCCTTCTCTTTCTTATGCTTCTTCGATTTTTTGTCTTTCTCGCTCTTCCCCGGAGCCGCCGCCGGATCCACTTCCACAATCGGGTTCCCCGGGACCGCGGCCGTGTCCGTGTAGCCCGGACGGATCACCAGGTAGCTTTCTTCCCGCAGCGTGGCCAGATATTTCCGCAGCTCGGGCTGCGATTGCGTGAACAGGATCCGGCTGTCCACTTCGTTGCGCACTTTGTCCAGCGGCTGAATTCCCGGATCGTAGTGCTGCAGAACAGTCAGGATCAGGAAGCCGGTCTTGGTCCGGATCACGTCGCTCACGTCGCCGCGCTTCATCTTGAACACCACATCTTCGATCTGCTTGGAGAGCTGTCCCCGTTCGAACGATCCCAGGAACCCTCCGTCTTTCGCGGTGCTGCCTTCCGAAAAGTGCTTCGCCATTTCCTCGAAGCTTTCGCCGTTCCGAATGCGCTCCAGGTATCCTTTGGCCTTCGCCTCGATGGCTGGTATATCGCTCTCCGGCTTGTTTTCCGTGGACAGGAAAAACTCCGCCAGAACCACATTTTCCGGCTTGTTGAAATCCTTCAGGTGGTCCTGGTAGTACTTCTCTTCCTCTTCCCGCGTCACCTGAATTCGCGAGTTCACTTCCCTACGAATTACCGCCTGCGTTAACATGCGGTTGCGCAGCGTGTTCTTGTAGTCTTCCAGCGAAATTCCCTGGGCGCGCAGCTGCGTCTCCATGTCGTCCATGTCTTTCCAGCCGTATTGCTGCCGGAGCTCGTCCAAACGCTTCACCACCTCCGCTTCCACGTTGAGACCCAAATCTTTTCCTTTTTGCGCAAGCAGCGATTCGTCAATCAGGTCGCGCAGCAGGTTCGCCCGGCCCGTCTGCAGCATCTCCTGCAACTTTTCCGGAGAGCATCCGGGACAGTCCTGCCGGGATTCATCGGCCAGTTGCGCTTCAGCCTTCTCGTAATCCGAGAGCGTGATGATCTCGTTGTTCACCCGCGCGATGATCTCTTCCACCACGCGGCCCTTCCCCTCCTGCGCCCACAATGTACTGGAAACACAGAGGATAAGTGCAATCCATGCCAGTCGCTTCATGCCTTTCCGCCTTCCCTTCCCGCCGCTCAGTCTAGCGCGAGCCTTGAAGCTCCCGCAACAGTGTTTTCAGCCTCTCGAGCGTGTCGGTGCCCTCCGCTGTGGCCTCCAGCCACAGCACCCCGCCAGGCTCCAGCCGCAAATCCCTTCTCGACCGCACCAATTGCACCAGCCGCTCCGGGGGCAGACTGGTGTCGTCCAGGAATCGCACCGCCACGCGGTTTCCTTTTCTGTCGATCCCGTCCACCTGAATTTTCTCCGCCAGCGATTTCAGCACCGCGTAGTCCAGCAGGTTTTCCACGGGGGGCGGAGGCGGTCCGAAGCGGTCCGCCAGCTCCCGCAGCATGTCCTCTCTCTGCTCCTCGTTCCCCACGGCGGCAATCCGCTTATAGGTCCGCAGCCGCAGTGCCTCTTCTGGGATGTACGCTTCGGGGATGCGGATGTCCATTCCCAGCTGAATCGTCGCGCGCCGCTCCTGCGTGACCGCCTCGCCTTTCTGCTCGGCCACGGCACGTTCGAGCATCTGGCAGTACATTTCGAAACCAACCGCGCCCACGTGCCCATGTTGTTCCCGTCCCAGCAGGTTCCCCGCTCCGCGCATTTCCAGGTCCAGCGCCGCGATGCGGAATCCCGCGCCCAGGTCACTGAACTCCCGTAGTGCCGCCAGCCGCTGGCGCGCCTCGCCCGACAAAGGGACATCCGGCGGGACCAGCAGGTAGGCATAGGCGCGCACGTTTGACCGCCCCACACGCCCTCGCAGTTGATACAACTCCGCCAGCCCCATGCGGTCTGCCCGGTTGACGATTAGCGTGTTGCAGTTCGAAATGTCCAGCCCGTTCTCAATGATCGTCGTCGCCACCAGCACGTCCGCCTCGCGGCGCACGAACTTCATCATCACTTGTTCCAGGTGCCGCTCGCCCATCTGCCCGTGGCCCACCAGCACCCGTGCCCGCGGCGACAGGCGCTTCACCAGCCGGGCAATCGAATCGATCGAGCCGACGCGGTTGTGCACCAGAAACACCTGCCCGCCCCGCGAGAGTTCCTCCTCGATAGCCCGTCCCACCACCCCTTCGCTGAACGGCGCCACCACCGTCTGGATTGCCAGCCGGTCCTTCGGCGCCGTCTCGATCAGCGACATGTCCCGCAGCCCAGCCAGCGACATGTGCAGCGTGCGCGGAATGGGCGTGGCCGAAAGCGTGAGCACGTCCACCTCCCGTCGCAGTTCTTTCATCCGCTCCTTCGCCGCCACGCCGAACCGCTGCTCCTCATCCACCACCAGCAGTCCCAAATCGTGAAACTTCACGTCCTTCGAGAGCAGACGGTGCGTCCCAATCACGATGTCCACTTTCCCGGCTTCCAGTTCCGCCAGCACCTTTTTCTGCTCTGCGCGCGTCCGGAACCGGCTTAACATTTCGATTCGCATGGGGAACGCCGCCATTCGCCGCCGGAACGTCTCCCAGTGCTGGAAAGCGAGGACGGTAGTCGGCGCCAGCACAGCCACCTGGCGCCCGTCTTCCACCGCTTTGAACGCCGCGCGCATGGCCACTTCCGTTTTCCCGTACCCCACGTCCCCGCACAGCAGCCGGTCCATGGGCTGCTCCGCCTCCATGTCGCGCTTCACTTCCTCGATGGCGCGCATTTGGTCTCGCGTTTCCTCGAATTCAAACGCGTCCTCAAACTCTCTCTGCCAGGGCGAGTCCGCTGAAAACCGAAATCCCTTCGCCACCTTCCGTTCCGCATAGAGCCGGAGCAATTTCTCCGCCATCTGCGCGACGGATTTGCGCACTCGCGCTTTCCGCTGCGCCCATGCCGTTCCGCCCAGCCGGTCGAGCACCGGCTCCGCTCCTCCCAGCGAGTTGTACTTCTGGACCAGGTCCAGGCGCTCCAGAGGCACGTACAGCCGGGCTTCGTCCGCGTAGGTGAGCTGCATGAACTCGCGAGCGCCGTCCGCAGCGTCCATCCGCCGCAATCCCTCGAACCGCCCGATCCCGTGGTCCACGTGCACGACAAAATTCCCCTGCTGCAATTCCGCGAAATCGCTGGCAAACACGGCGGCCATGGAACGTGCCGGCCCGCGCGCTCGCGGCCGCTCTCCCGCCGCCTGCGTGTCGAAAACGTCCGCCGTGCCGTACAGCGCCAGGCGGAGCTCCGGAAGCGCCACGCCCTCCGCAATCGGCGCGCGGAGCAGTGTGACCGCCGGCAGGCTGCCCGCAAACGTCTCGTCCGCCGCCGCGGAAGCCGACGGTTCGTCACCCACCTCGCCCACCCGGTACGGCAATTCGGCATCCCGCAGAATTTCCGCCAACCGTTCCATTTCGCCAGCTGTCGCCGCAGAGAGCAGAATCTGCTCTCCCCTGGCCAGCCGCACCCGCGCATCGTTCAGAAATGCCGGCAAATTCCCGTGATATCGCTGCGTCGTCTGGCAAAGCACCGCCCCGCATGCGCCCGACGCCTCCTCCATCGTCAGCCGCTCCATCACCAGTCGCGGATACGCCGCCATCGCTGCCGTCCATTCCTGTTCGCTCAGCGCGAAGGCCCCGATCCCCTCCTCGGGCGTACCCGGGGCTCGCCGTTCGCGGGCGTGCTCCCATTTCTCGCGAAAATCATCCTGGGCTTCCGCCACGTCCTGCGCCTCGTCCACGAGCACCACGGCCTCGTGCAGCAGCGCAAACAGCGTCCCCCCCGATTTTTCCCCCGCTCCCTGCGCCCCATCTGCTTCCCCGCCGGCTTTGTTCCCATTTTCCACCAGCGATAGCAGAGTGACCCGCTCCACGGGCTGAATCGACCGCTGCGTCTCCGGATGGAATTGCCGCAGCGACTCCACCGTGTCCCCCAGCAGTTCAATCCGCACTGGGTATTCACCCTCCGGCGGATAGACGTCCACAATTCCCCCGCGCATCGCAAACTGGCCAGGCATTGCCACCGTCTGCTCCCGCTGGTAGCCCGCCCTCCGCAGGAACTCCACCAGCGCTTCGAGGGGCAGGTTTTCGTCATCCACCACCGTCCGAGCCAGTTCCCTGTACTGCGAAGCCGTACGGAATCGTCCCAGCGCTGCCGCCACAGGCGCCACCACCAGCGCCGCTTGACCCGTTGCCATCCGCCACAATGTCCCCGCGCGTTCTTCCGCGATCTCCGCGTGCGGTGTGCGCAGGTCCCACGGTGTCACATCCAGCGCCGGAAGCACCTGTGTCGCCTCTGGCGGTTCATGCCCCACGGCCTCAAGGAAATACCGCGCCGCGTTGCTCAGCGCATCCGCTCGCTCATTCGTGCTCGTAATCACCACCACGGGCCGCTTCAGCGCTGCGGCCACATGCGCCGCCACCAGCGCCTTCGCCGCGTCCGCCAGCCCGCCAATGCGCGATTCGGGCACACCCCGCCGCACCCCATCCGCGGCCGCTTCCACGGCCGGATGCCGCGCGACAATGCCCAACAACTCACTCACAATCGGGAAGATCACGACGTCACCGCGCATTCACACGTCACAAAGGATTGTCGAGAGGTGGACCGAAGCGTTTGAGCGATAGGACTCCCTCCGGGTGCGCCTTCAACCCGGGGGGTGTTCGGGGACCGGTACTCGGAAGACGTACGCTGCAATCTCAGTGTGATTCTATCACGGGCAATGTCCCGCTAACGGCTTCCTCCGTCCGCTGTAGAATGCATCGCGCGAGGAACTTCAATGCCTACTTGGATCGCTACCAACCCGGCCGGTTTGAACCGCCAATCCCTGGAGCACGCCGCGAAAACGGCCATTGCCTCCCTCCTGGCCATATTCCTCTCTCGATTGCTGCATCTTCCCGAATTCTACTGGGCTGCCATCGCAACAATGGTGGTACTGCAATCCACTCTGGGAGCCTCCCTCTCCATCTCCGTCCTTCGACTTATCGGCGACGCGGTGGGCGCGCTGACGGGTGCAGTTCTTTCCCTCTACTTTGGCCCGAACGTTTATGTTTTCACGGTCGGGATCTTCCTTCTGGGACTGCTCACCGCTGCCGCGCATCTCGACCGCAGCGCATTCCGGTTCGCGGGCATCGCACTCGCAGTGGTGATGCTAGTTCTTCGTACAGAGTCGCCGTGGGTGGTGGCCTGGCACCGTTTCTCCGAAATCGCAGTTGGCATCTTCATCGGCCTGCTTACCGTACTCGTATGGCCCGAACGTCAGTCTGCACCTGCCGCCCGTTCCTAGACTTTGCGGATCCTCTCCAATATCCCCGTGGTAGAAAATCCGGGCTCCAGCCGGATCGAGACCACGCGCCCGCCCGCCGCTTCCACTTCCGCGCGCCCCACGATCTGGTCCGGCCCCCAGTCCCCGCCTTTCACCAGCACATCGGGCAGTAGGCGCGCGATGATTTGCTGCGGCGTGTCTTCCTCGAACACGGTCACGTAATCCACCGCCGCCATCGCCGCAAGCACCTCGGCACGTTCCTCCTGCGGCATAACCGGCCGCCCCGTGCCTTTCATGCGCCGTACGCTCGTATCCGAATTGATCGCCACAATCAGCAGGTCGCCCAGCGCACGCGCCTGCTCGAGGCACCGGATATGCCCCGGGTGTAGCAAATCGAAACACCCGTTTGTAAATACCACGCGACGCCCGTTGCACCGCGCGCGCTCTACGTGGAGAATCAACTCGTCTTGCGAAACTACCTGCCCCATCGCCGTGGTTCCCGTCCTTCCTCCGAGTTACGAAAGCGCGATGCTACCACGCGCCGCCGTGCGCCGGAGCAACGCGCATGAAGCGCTCCGAACTCATCCTCGCCGCAATTGGCCTCGTGCTGCTCGCCTGGGGCACCGCATGGATTCACGCCGGCCGCGGCCCAATGCGCCACGTTTCCCTCGACGGAGGCACCGCCTGTCCCGCTGCTCCCGTTCTCATTCTTGATCCTGCCGGCCCCGTGCACGGCTCCGTCGTTGTCTTCCACGGCCTGGGCGCCAGCCGCATCGTCATGCTCACAGACGGCCAGTGGTTCGCCGCCGCCGGATTCCGTGTTTATCTCGTCGATTCCCCCGGCCACGGCCGCGACACCGCGCCCTTCTCGTTCTCCTCTAACGAATCCTGCGCCCGCGGCCTGCTTGCCGCTCTCGAACACCGTGGCGAAATCACTCCTCGCCGCACCGTACTCTTCGGTCACTCCATGGGCGCCGCGCTGGCCATCCGTTTGGCTGACGATTTTCCCGCCGCGGCTACCATCGCCGTTTCCACTGCTCCCCTGGTCCCTCCGCATCGCCTGCCCGCCAATCTTCTCCTCGTCGCACCGCAAATGGACATGCCTCCGGTCCTCCGCATGGAATCACAGCTCGCAGCCGCCGCGGGGGCACCGCGCTTTGCTCCCGCCGATTTTCTCCAGTACCGCGCCTTCCGCCTCCTCCCCGTCGCCTGGCACTCGCACACTGGCGCGCTTTTCGATCCCACAGCCATCCGCGTCATGCTCCGTTGGGCTCTCGACGCCGTTGGGGCCTCCGCTGTGCCCGCGCCCGATCCGAACCTCCAGGCTTTTGCCGGCGGCTGGCTCGGCCTGCTTGGAATCCTGCTTCTCTTCCCTGCCTCCGCCTCGCTGCTGACACTCCCCGTGCGGATCCGGGAGATTCGCCCCACCCCTCCTCCGGCCCGCCCGTTGTTCTCCGTATTCTCGTGGACCGTTACTCTCGCAGTGGCGGCCGTCATCTCCGCGCGATGGAATCTCTGCGCGGCCCTGCATCTCTACAGTGCCGATTATCTTGCCTGCACGCTCCTGATTGCCGGGCTGCCACTCGCCATCTGGGCGATTGGGCGGCGCAGCGGCTCTTTTCTGGGCGCTTCGCAACCCTCGCTCCTCGCCGCTCCGTTGCGCGCGGGGGCTCTCGCGCTGCTCTTCGTCGTCGTGGCCGGCGCTTGGCTGAACCCGCAACTCGCCGAATTCTGGCTCATCCCCGCGCGCTGGGCCCGTTTCCCCTTCCTCATTCTCGCGCTTCTCCCCATCTGCTCCGCCGAAGAGTGCGCGCTGGGCGATTCGTCTCCGCTCCGCCCGCCCGACCGTGCACTGCGTTTCGCTTTTTTCTTTGTGCTTCGCGGCCTCGTGTGGCTCGTATTGCTCGGCGCTTTATTTGGCGGCGTTTCCAGCGCACTGCTCGTGGTCATCTTCGGCGCCTTCCTCGCGGTTCTGTCGCTTCTCCAGCGCCTGGGTGCTGACGCATTGCGATACCGCACCGGTTCAGCGCTCGCCGCCGTCGTCTTCAATGCTATACTCGGCGCCTGGTTCCTGGCGGCTGCCTTTCCGCTGACCTGAACCCTTCGGTTCGATGCGCCATATTGCCATCGTAGGTGGAGGGCCCGCAGGGGCCCTCTGCGGGGAGCGTCTGGCCGCCTCCGGTTTCCGTGTTTCCATATATGATGAGCACCTCGCCTGGGAGAAGCCCTGCGGTGGCGGCCTGACCCAGAAAGCTCTACGCGCCTATCCCTTTCTGAGCGATGGCCCGCAACCCAAAAAATTCGTCTATGAGTGCGAATTAGTTTCTAGCTCCGGTCAGCGTGCCCTGTTGGCCCTCGACCAGCCCATCGTTGTGTATTCCCGCAAAGTGCTGAACGGACTGTTGCTCGACCGCGCCGCTGCGGCCGGCTGCCGTGTCGTCCAGGCTCGCGTCACGCAGGTGGACACGAACGGCCGCAACGTTCGCCTGACCGCCGGCGGCAACGAAATCACTGCGGATTTCGTCGTGCTTGCGGCCGGCGCGCGAAATCCGCTGCTCCCTGGGACGACCCCTCTCCATCAGCGGGACCTCGAACAGACCATCGGTTACTTCGTCCCTACCTCCGGAGACCGAATCATCGTCAGATTCCTTTCCAAATTCGCCGGGTACATCTGGTCGTTCCCCCGCTCCGATCATCTTTCCGTCGGCATTTGCGGCCGGCTGACTCCCGGCGGCACGCGCGTGATGAAGGAGCATCTCCACCGCTTTCTCGAAGCCGAACGGATTCCCTGGGAAGGCGCCACTTTCTACAGTCACGTGCTCCCCTCCCCGCAACTGGACACCCTCCACCTCCGCCGCGTGGTCGGCCGCAACTGGGCCCTGGTGGGGGACGCAGCCGCGTGGGTTGACCCCCTCACCGGCGAAGGCCTGCACTATGCCCTCCGCTCCGGCCATCTCCTTGCAGACGCGCTCGCCGAGGGCCGCCCCGACTCCTATCCAGCGCGCGTCCGCCGCGAATTTGCTGCCGATTTCGAGTTCGCCGTCCACGCCGCGCGCCGCCTCTTCACCGGCACGTTCCTCGGCGGCGCGGTCACGACCCGCATGATTCAATTCATCCGCCGTAGCCCTGCCTTCTGTTCCCTGATGCGCGACCTCTTCAGCGGCTCGCAGGACTACCGCACACTGAAACGCCGTCTGTGGTCCCAGTTGGGGCTCACCCTCGGCCAGATTTTCCAGAGCTTCTTCCGCCCCGCTCCGTCCCGAGGCAGCGCCACCGCCATCCCGCAGTGACGCGGAGCGATTCTCATGTCTACCGATCCCGCATCCATCCCCGTCGGCCTCGAACACACCTTCGAGCGCGAAGTCCTGTTCGAATACACCATCGCCCACCACAATCCGAAGCTTCCTCCTGTCCTTTCCACCCCCGCCATGATTGGAATGATGGAGCTGGCCGCGGCGCGCGCCATCGAACCCGCGCTCGCCCCAGGCGAAATCACCGTGGGCACGCGCATTGAAGTGGATCACCTGAAAGCCAGCACCGCCGGCGCCAAGGTACGCGTCTGGGCCCGCTATGAGGGCGCCGAGGGCCGCTTCCTGGCCTTTTCCGTCACCGCGTACGAGGGCGAGAAGCAGATCGGCCGCGGCCGCGTATTCCGCGCCATCGTGGATCCCTCGCGCCACGGGCAGAAAAAATAACCATCAACTCAGCTGGGACAGCGGGGAGCTTCTGGGAGTCCATTCTCGAACAGCGCCGCTAGAACGACACTCGCCGTACTGCGGCTTTTCTCTGGGTGGGGACGACCGTGGCCATCTTCCGAATCATGGCCAGCACCAGCCGTTTGTTCTCGTCGGAGAGAGTGGAACTGTACCGTTTGATTTCGCCCAGAAACCGGATTTCGTCCGCGGACAGCTCCCCCAACGCCTTCTTCGCTTCCCTCTCCCGCGCCGTTTCCATGCTGGGGAAGAAATCCGCCAGGCTCATATCCAGAGCTTCCGCGATTTTTGCCAGAGTTTCGAGAGAGGGGACGGTGTGCCCGTTTTCCACGCGGGAGAGATAGCAGCGCAGCAATCCTGTCCGGCGTTCAATATCGCCCTGCGATAGTCCGCGCTCTCCGCGGTAACTCCGGATCACTTCCCCGATGTTGACCTTTGGCCGTTCTTTCGGCATAGCCGGGCGTGCCGCGGCGTATTCTTACAAATCCCGCGCGTCAGTGCAACCGGAGAAAACCCGCCCCGCCGGCCGCCTGGTACGCGCGAGGGGCACTCCTGCCCCCTGTGCTCCACCCCGTTGACACTCCGCTGGAACGATGAAACAGTAGCCCGCTCGGCTCGAGTTCCCGTAACCGGCCACGGAGGCCCTTCGGATGGCGGAAGAGACCGTCTCGCACTATCAGCTCCTCGAGAAGCTCGGCGGCGGCGGCATGGGTGTCGTCTTCCGCGCCAAAGACTCGCGCCTGGGCCGCAGCGTGGCGCTGAAATTTCTACCTGACGACATCGCACACGACCCTCAGGCGATCGAACGCTTCCGCCGCGAAGCCCGCGCCGCCTCCGCGCTCAATCATCCTCACATCTGCACCATTCACGATATTGACGACGACAAGGGCCGCGCCTTCATTGTCATGGAGCTCCTCGAAGGCCAGACGTTGAAACATCGCATTGGCGGGAAACCCATGGACGCCGCCGACGTCATCGACCTCGGCATCCAGATTGCCGACGGACTCGAGGCCGCTCACTCCAAGGGCATCGTCCATCGCGACGTCAAGCCCGCCAACATCTTCGTCACCGCCCGCGGCCAGGCCAAAATCCTCGACTTCGGCCTCGCCAAGGTCTCCCCTGGGCCGGCGGCCAAGGACGCTGCGGTCGACCTCACGGCTTCCGGCGGGGCCACGCATTCGTTCTCCGATCCGAACCTCACCAGCCCCGGAACTTCGATCGGCACGGTGGCCTACATGTCGCCCGAGCAGGCCCGCGGCGATCCGCTCGATTCGCGCTCCGATCTCTTCTCTCTCGGGGTCGTCCTCTACGAGATGGCTGCCGGCAGCACCCCATTTGCCGGCTCCTCGCCGGCTCTGATCTACGATGGCATCCTGAACACAGATCCGCCGGCCGTATCACAGGCCAACCCCCGCATGCCCGCCGGCCTGGATGCCATTCTCAATAAAGCCCTGGAAAAGGACCGCGATCTCCGCTGCCAGACCGCCGCTGAGCTGAAAGCCGACCTGAAGCGCCTGAAACGCGATATGGACACGGGCCGCCGCTCCGCCGCGGAACGTTCCGGCGCGGCGCCTTCGGCACAGGCGGCGCCTGCAGGCGTGAAGCGCGTGGCCGTGCTCTATTTCGAGAACCAGAGCGGCGCCAAAGAGGACGAGTATTTCCGCGACGGCATGACCGAAGACATCATCACCGAGCTTTCCAAGATCGGCCAGATCCAGATCTTCCCCCGGTCGGAAATTCTGCCCTTCCGCGACAAGACGGTCACCGCTCCACAAGTGGGCCAGCAGCTGGGCGCGGGCTACGTGCTGGAAGGTTCCATTCGCCGCGCCGGCAACCGCGTTCGCGTCACCGCCACGCTGGTGGAAATCGCCACGCGCGTGTCCGTGTGGTCCGAACGCTACGACCGCCAGATGGACGACGTCTTCGCCATCCAGGAGGAAATCGCCCGCAGCATTGCCCAGGCCCTGCGCATCACCCTTTCTCCACAGGAAGAGAAAGTGATGGCGCGAAAGCCCACCGAAAACGCCCAGGCCTACGACTTCTACCTCCGCGGACGCAACTATACCCGCCGCGAAAATCTGGATTACGCGCTGCAGATGTTTGAACAGGCCATCAAGCTGGATCCCAACTTCGCTCTCGCCCACGCCGGCATCGCCACCGTCTGCGGTCTCGTCTTCGAACTGCGCGACCAGGCCCCCAAGTGGCTGGAGAAAGGGCAGGCGGCCTGCGATCGCGCCACCGCGCTGGCTCCCGATCTTGCGGAAGTCAATGCCAGCCGCGCGCGCATGTTTTACGCCCAGAAAAAATGGGAGGAAGCCTATCTCTCCGCACTTCGCGCCATTGAACGCAAGCCCGATTGCGAAGGCGCCTGGAACGTGCTCGGCCGCGCCCTCTTCGCTTCCGACCGCTGGGAGGAAGCCGCCGCCTTCGCCAACCGGGCCATCGAAGCCAACGGTGACGACTATAACGTCTACATCCCCTATGGGCAGGTTTTCCGCAGGCTGGGCCGCCTGGAAGACGGCAACCGCGTGGATTCCCTCATGATCCGCGCCCTCCGCCAGCAGCTCGAACTCTCGCCGGAAGACGTTCGCGCACGCATCCTCCTGGCCAACCGGCTCGCCGAGATTGGCGAGGCCGAAGAAGCCGTCCGCCACCTCGAGACCGCCGTGGCCCTCCGGCCCAACGACGGCAATACCATCTACAACGCCGCCTGCACCTATGGATTGCTGGCAAGAAAATCCGAAGCGCTGGATACCTTTAAGAAGGCCGTTGCGGCCGGCTACCGCAACATGGATTGGGCCAAACGCGACTCCGACCTGCAGCTCCTGCGCGAAGACCCCCAATTCCTGGAACTCGTCTCCGCTCCGCCCAAACCCGCGAAGTGAAGCCGCCGCATGCTTGCGGATTCCCGGCCTACTCCTCGATCCCGCACTCCCGCAGCAGGAAGGCGTAGTCGTAGGCCACTTCGCGCAGGGCATCATACCGGCCGGAGGCTCCGCCGTGCCCCGCCGCCATGTTCACCTTCAGCAGCAGCGGGTTCGCGTCCGTTTTCAACGTCCTGAGCCGCGCCGTGTATTTCGCCGGCTCCCAGTACATCACTTGGCTGTCGTTCAACGAGGTCCGTACCAGCATCGGCGGATACGCCCGCGCCTCGAGATTCGTATACGGGCAGTACGTCTTCATGTACGCATACTCCTCTGCATTCTGCGGATTCCCCCATTCCTCGAATTCGCCCACCGTCAGCGGCAACGCGGAATCCAGCATCGAGTTAATGACGTCTACAAACGGCACATGCAGCAGCGCCAACCCGCACACGTCCGGCCGCATGTTCAGCACCGCGCCGATCAACAGCCCTCCCGCGCTCCCCCCGTGGATCGCCAGCTTCTTCCGCGCGGCGTATTTTTCGGCCACCAGATAGTCCGCCACGGCGATGAAATCGGTGAACGTGTTCCGTTTGTTCAGCATCCGCCCCTGGTCATGCCACGGTTTTCCCATTTCGCCGCCGCCGCGCACGTGCGCCAGGCCGATCGCGAACCCACGGTCCATCAGGCTCACGCGGTTCGCATTGAAGGTCACGGGCAGCGGATACCCGTAGGATCCGTACCCCACCAGCAGCATGGGCCCGCCTCCGTCCCGCGGCCGGCCCCGCCGGTAGGCGATCGAGATCGGAATATGAGTGCCGTCCCGCGCCGCCGCGGTCAGCCGCTCCGTCACGTATTCCGAAGGCTCATATCCCCCCAGCACTTCCGTCTGTTTCCGCAGCCGCCGCTCCCGCGTCGTCATATCGTAGTCTATAATTGACCGTGGCGTTACCATCGATTCGTACACAAACCGCAAAACGCGCGTATCGAATTCGAAGTTCTCGCCTCCTGTTGCAAAATACGCCGGTTCGGGAAATTCGATCTCGTGCCACTCGCCGCTGCGCAGATCCGTCACGCGCATCCGTGGCAGGCCCTCTTTGCGCTCATACAGCACAGAGTGCTCCGCAAAGAAATCCATCCCCGCCAGCATCACTTCCGGCCGGTGCGGAATCACTTCCGTCCAATGATCCGGCCACGGATTCTCGAGCGGCGCACTGAACAGCGCAAAATTCCTCCCCGTCCGGTTGCTACGGATGTACAGACGGTCGCCGTGATGGTCCACTTCATATTCGTGCTCCGGCTGCCGTTCGGCCACCGTCCGCCATTCTCCCTCCGGAGCGTCGGCGGCCAGCACGCGCCACTCCGATGCCGTGTGGCTCGACGATTCCAGCATCAACAGCCTCCGGCTGCGGCTGCGGCCCACGGCGAGCCGGAAACGTTCGTCCGTTTCCTCATACACCAGCGCATCGCCGGCCGCCGGCGTTCCGAGCCTGTGCCGGTACAGCCGGTAGGACCGCTTCGCGTCATCTTCCACGGTATAAAAAATCGTTTTCCCATCCGCGGCCCACGCCACGGTGGTCACATGCTCGATCCGGTCTTCCAGCAGCCGCCCTGCGCCCAGGTCTTTCACTTGCAGCGTATATTCACGGAAGCCGGATAGGTCCGTCGTGAACGCCAGCAGGCTGCCGTCGTCGGAATCCTCGAACGCGCCCACCGCAAAGAATTCGTGGCCTTCGGCCAGTGCGTTGCCGTCCAGCAGTAATTCCTCCGGTCCCTCCTCGCTCCCCGCCCTTCGGCACCAGATGTTGTACTGTTTCCCTTCCTCCGTCCTCCGGTAGTAAAAATACGCTCCCTTCCGCGCCGGAACGGTCAGATCCGTCTGTTGAATCCGGCCCAGCAGCTCTGCGTAGAGTCTTTCCCGCAGGTCTGCGGCGGGCGCCTGGAGGGCGTCGGCGTATGCGTTCTCCGCCTCCAGGTAGGCGCGCACCTCCTCGCTGCCTTTGTCCCGCAGCCAGCCGTATTCGTCCACACGGCGATCGCCGTGCAGTTCGGTCACAAGGGGATCGCGCCGGGCAATGGGCGGCATGACCGTCTGAGGCGCGGCTACTCCTGTCCGCGCCTCGCCCTGCCCACTCGTCTCTGAATGGGATTTAGACCGCATCCAATGGGTTCAGTTGTTTCTCTGTAGAATTCAGCGAGGGGTCTCCACCGGGCGCAGACGCAACGGCGCGTCCAGCCGGAAATCCAGCACCGTCTCGCTCGGTACGCGCACCCTTTCGCCTTTCGTGATGATGTTGACTGTGGCTCCCGCGCCGGCTCCGACCCCGGCTCCGATCGCCGCTCCCCGCCCGCCGCCCGCCAGAGCCCCGATAATCGCTCCCAGGGCCGCGCCACCCACCGCCTTCTTCGCCGTGTTGCTGCCACGTCCTTTGCCCACGGCCTGGTAGTCACCGGTCACCAGGGGGATCAGATTGTCGTGGATCCGCATTCCCGTCAACTCCAGCCTCAATTCCGCCCGGCCGGAGAGCCGCCCCGCTTCGTGCACATTCGTGAGTTGGCCGTAAACCTCCGTCCCGCGACGCGCCAGGATATAGCCGTCCTGCTCAAGATTCGTTTCCAGGCTGGCCCGGAAGTGGTCACCCACGTGGTTTACCTCCGAATCGACGCTGTCAATCATCCGCACCAGGATCCGCGTGCCTTCGGGGACAACAATCTTCGACCGATCCTCCGGCGGCGGAGCCGTCGGTGCCGGAGCTTCGGGCAGTGCCTCGGACGGCGGCGGAGCCGTGGCTGCCGGCGGTGCAGGAGCCGGCGCCGTCGTCGAATCTCTCGACAGGCTCACCACATCCCTCACGTCAAATGTCATCACGTTGCCGTTTACGTTCATCTGGATCGCATCCGCGGTCCCGCCGATGTACTGCCCGTGGATTACGCGCCCGTCCTTCAGCGTCAGTGTGTCGGCCGATGCGGCCGCGGCAAATGCCAGCGCGATCCCCAGCACGATTGCCACTATCCATCCGGTTTTCGCTCTCATAGGTTCACCTCGTCACCGCCGGCCGCCGTGCCTGCGGAATGCGGCCCAATCCATCCCCATAATACAACGGATGCGGCAGCCCACACCCGGGCTGCATCCCGGGCGCCCGTGGCGTCCCCAACCGACGGGACGGCCCAGTCTCCGCCAGTTTCGCCTTCGGAAGATCGCTTCTTCAGCCCTAAGGCAGGTAGTAATAACCCGACCGCGCCTGCACCACGAAATCTTTCTCCTTCGTGGCCAATTGAATTTTGTGGAAGCCCGTCCCGGGATCCGCGCGGTCCGGCGTATATCCGAGGCTGTACTGATTCCGCAGCTCGTCCCCGATTTGCGCGTAAATCTGGTCGATACTCCATTTCTTCGAAACCTCGAACATCCGGCCGCCGGTTTCGCTGGCCAGTTTTTCCAGTACCTTTTTCCCGTCCGGCCGGTCCTGCTGCGGATATCGTCCGCCCCGCCGCCCGCCCCATCCTCCATAACCGCCGTGCCCGGACCCGTATCCCTCTTCTCCCTGGAACAGGATGCCGTAAACCACCGAATCCGCCTTCTGCGCGTATTCCACGGCGGTCTCCAAAGTTTCCCGGCTGCCCCGGTCCACTCCATCGGTCAGCACGATGATTGCTTTCCGCCCCTGCTGGTGCTCCAACACGTCGTTCGACGCGAGGTACACGGCGTCGTATAGCAGCGTCCCTCCGCCCATGTGGTGACGGCCTCCTCCGCCGCCCGGTCCGCTCGCCGGCCCGCCGCCGGGACCTCTTCCCGGCCAGCCCCCGCCGCCACCGCTCGTTCCGCGCCGCGTGAATTCCGGCTGTTGCACTTCCAGCAGGTTCAGCGCGTCTTCTAGCTTCGTCCGCGACGCCGTCAGATCCTGCAGCAACTCCACATCACGGTCGAAATGGATCACAAATGCTTTGTCGATCTCCGGCCGCAGCATGTGTTCCAGGAACGACTGGCTGGCCTTGCGCTCCTCTCCGATCACGTTTCGCTGGCTCAGGCTCGTGTCCACCAGCAGGCCCAGTTCGAGCGGCACGTCGCTCTCCCGCGAGAAGTACCGGATGGTCTGCGGCCGGCCATCCTCCTCCAGCACAAAATCCTCCTTCGAAAGGTTGGAGATGAGCTTCCCGTGTTTATCCCGCACCGTCGCGTAGAAGGTCACTACCTTCACTTCCACCGATAGCTTCGGTTTTTCCTGACTGTGGAGAAGTCCGGCGAGAAGCATTGCCCCCGCGCACACCACGGCGATTCCGAGAGAGGATTTCTTCCGATGGGCGGCGGGGGGGCGGGTCACGATCGTTCGATGCGGCCAGGGCCGGTCGCGGCGAGGCCCAGGGCAGGATACCTCGCCGCTCTATGACTGGCCTGTTCTCTACTCCTGATTGGGCGCCTGCGGCCGCGGCGGTCCGCCCGGCCCCCGGTGTCCGCCCGGGCGCGGCCCGCGGAATCCCTCGCGCCGCCCGCGCTCGCCGAACATGTCGCGGAGTCTCTGGCGCTGCTCCGGGGTCAGTACTTCCCGCATCGCCAGGTGGTAATGCACTTCGGCCTTCGTGGCGACCAGGCGCGCCGCGCTCAGATCGTCCAGCTTCTTGTCGATCGCCGCGCGGTCCGGAGCGTCCGCGTGCATCAGGTTTTCCAGCTCCACTCGCCGCAGCTCCACGTCCGCACGGTCGCGGATGCGAGCCTTCTGAAAATCAAACGATTCCTGTTTGATTTTCGCCGTCTGCTCCGCCGTCAATCCCAGCTTCTCCCGTGCTTCCGGATTTTCGGCCAGCCGTGCCAGCATCATGTCTCCTATGCCGCGATGCCAGCCATGCATTCCGCCGAAGCCGTCTTTTCCGTGCCAGCCTCCGCGACCGCCCCGGTCGTCCCCACGGAATCGTCCGCCGTCTGGCCCTCCCGGACCCATGTAGTGTTGTGGCCTCGGTGCTGTCTCCTGCGCTCCCGGGCTCGCGTCCGTCGCCGGGCCCTGTGCGCAAAGGGCTGGAATCGCCAGGGCGCCCGCGAGCAATGCAAGGGGTATCGAGCTTCGCATCCTCATCTCTGTTCTCTCCATCGGTAGTGCAGCCGGCTCGTGCCGCCGCGTTCCTCTAAACCTAATTCCGGGGAGCGGGCAGTCCGGTTCCAGAATGTTACCGAGGTGGGTTCCCTGCGGAGAGTCTCGCTTCCCGGGATTGGCGAGGAGGGCGCTGCCGGCCGCCGCCGGCAAGCGGCTGGCTGGCAGGCCCCCTCATCGAGTCGAGCGGTGTCCGTACTGGCACACCCGGCACTGGAGGAGGCAATCCGCGCGCCAAAGCGGAGCATGCGGCGACCCCTGCAATCCATTCAAAAACGGTAAGTTACTTGGCTGGGCAGAAGCGGCCCTGAGTTCAGCCCCGCCCCGGTGTGAACATTTTTGCGCCCTCTGGGGCGCGTAGTTTCCCGCGCCCTAGAAGCTCAACTTCGCAGCAATCTGGAAGCTACGCGGCCCTCCGCCACCCAGGACCGGGTTGCCGATCCCGGTATCCACAGTCGCCACGATGGGGAAGTACTGGCCGCTCTGGAATCTCCCCGCGAACGGGCAGCCCGCCGCCGGAGACACCGTGCTGCACAGGTTGAATCCTTCCACGTCGTCAAAGAACGAGGGAAGCAGGGGGTTGGAAAAATTCGGGTGGTTCAGCACATTGAACGCATCCACGCGCAGTTGCAGGTTCAGCCGCTCGGTGATCTGCGTGTCCTTCACAATTGAAAAATCCCACTGGCGGAAGGCCGGCCCGATCAGCGCGTTGCGCCCTTCGGTGCCGAAATGCCGCGTGCCCGACAGGCAATCCTGCGCAAAATTGCCGGCCGCGTCGGGAGCCGCAGCGCCCTGCCCGCTCAGCGTGCAGGGCACCGCGAAATTGTCCAGCAGCAGGAACCTCGAGGGATCGCTGAAGTTGTAGGTGGCCTTCCCGATCATGTCCACGCGGCCGAAGAATTCTCCCGACCCGTCGTAATCGTCTCCTGCGTCCACCACTTCAAACGGATGTCCGCTCTGGATGGTCACCACGCTCGACACCAGCCAGCCCTCGCCCAATTTCCCCCACGACGCAACCTTCGGCAACTGGTACGCCAGGGTCCACACGAAGTGGTGCCGCACGTCGAAGTTCGACGGGCCTTTGTTGCTGGCCGATGGATTCGTGCTGTCATTGGGCTGCCCCGCGTGGGGCACGAAGTCCTGTCCGTCGCTCGCATCGTCGATGCTGTGCGACCACGTGTAGTTGATCTGCTGCGTCAGTCCGTGCCAGTTTCGCTGTGTGATCGACACCTGCAGCGCGTGGTACGACGATTGCGCCGTGGTCTCCAGTTGCTGCAGGTAGAACGGCGTCTGTGGCGACAACGGGCCCAGTTCCGCCGCAAAGTTGTTCTGCCCGGGAAGAATTGGGAAGAACGTGCCGAATTCATTGAAGTTTCGCGGCACCGTGAACAGCGTCTGGCTGCCGGGATCGTAGCAGAACGGGTTCGCGCTCGCATTCAGCGCAATTCCCAGCCCTCCCGTGCATGCCACGTCGTACGCCGTGATGGCCGCCTGGCTCGGCTGGTTCGCGTCCACGATGCGCTGCAGCTTCCTGCCCTGCGTGTCCACGTATCCCACCTGCAGGACCGTATTCGCCGTCAATTGCCGCTGGATGTTCAGCGTGAAGGTCGCCACGTTCGGCGTCTTCAGCCTCGCCACCGTGGAGGCGTCCGTGGTGTCAAAACCGATGGCCGCCGCCGAACTGTCGAACACCGGTACTCCCGCCGCCAGCGGCCCTCCCACGGCAAACGCCTGGAAAACAGGCATTCCCCCCACCGGGTTGTACGCCGGGCCCAGGTTGTTCGTGTTCTCGTAGAGTTGGCCCAGGAAATAGTCGAACGAGAATGCGTCGTAGAATACCGCCGCCCCCGCCCGCACCACCGTCTTCCCGTCTCCCCACGGATCCCACGCCACGCTCAGCCGCGGCGCGAAGTTGTTCCAGTCCGGCTTGTACGGCTGATTCTTCGAGATCAGTCCGGCCGTCGGCGAATAAATGCTGATTCCGTCGCTGCCTTCCCGGAGCACCCCGTAGTAGTCCCAGCGGATTCCCGCGTTGATCGTCACCCGTGGAAGGATCCGGTACGAGTCCTCGATGAACAGCGAGTTCGAATCCTGGTGCGTGTAACGCTCCGTGGTGCCGTAGTTGATGGCCCCGCCGGCCACGTCGCCCGCCAGGAATCCCGTCAAGTCCGCGAATTTGATCCGGCCTCGGAAGTTCAGGTCCTGGAACGAATCCACCGAAGTGTGCCGGAATTCGTACCCCATCTTTACGTCGTTCTTGGAGAACTTCCACGAGAAGTTGTCAACGAACTGGTAATTCCGGTCGATGCGGTTGCGCGGGTTGGCAAACCGCGAAGAGCCCAGGCTGGAAAGCCCCACGTCGCTGAACGTAATTTGCGGCAGCCCGTAGTCGTTCTGGCTCGCGCCGCTGATCGCCGTCGCCCCGCAGCCGGCCACCGTGCTTCCCTGGACCAGTCCCAGGCACGTGTTCAGCCCCAGGCTCGTTGCCGGGTTCCCGAAGATGCTCGTGTCCTCCGGGAAGAATCCCTCGTGGTAGCGGTTGAATCCAAAGCGTGCTTCGTTCACTTTTGTTGGCGATACCACGCTCACCAGGCTCACGGACGCCAGTTGCACTGTCGTCGGCGACACCGTGTTCGTGTTCGGAATGTTGTTTCCGCCGCCCGTGCCCAGCGGCAGGCTTTGGTTGCTGTGGCCGTAGAAATACCGGCCTGTGATCGTGTTCGCCGTGTTGAACGTGTGGTCCACTTTGATGATCGCGCTGTTCACGTCGTTCTTGGACCTGTCGCTCGACACGTTGCCGTTGTCGCCCACGTTCGGCGACGGCCACGGCGAGATCCCTCCTGAGCAGCTCCCCTTCGTGTTGCACAGGTTGTACAGATTCAGGATCACCGGATTGATCACTCCGGCCGGCTGCCCGCTGATGCACGCGAACACCGTGGTCGTGCACGGCGCCGCCGTCCCGCCCAGCGCCACCACGGACTGCGCGTAGTCCAACCCCGCTGGCGCGTTCGGATCGTTCAGGGAGGGCACCGTGTTCAGCGACGTAAGCCCCAAGCCCTCTCTCTGGCCTTCATACGCCCCGTAGAAGAACGTCTTGTTCTTCACGATCGGCCCGCCCAGCGCCGCGCCGAACTGGTTGTTCCGGAACGCATCCTTCGGCCCCACCGTGTTGAAAAAATTCCGGGCGTTTAGAACGCTGTTCCGGAAGTAGTCGAACACGCTCCCGTGAAAATCATTGGTCCCGCTCTTCGTCACGATGTTTACCACGGCGCCCGAGCTCCGGCCGTACTCCGCGTCGAAGTTCGTCAGCACGCGCACCTCGGCAATCGTCTCCACAGGCAGGATCGTCGCTGGAATCGCGAACACTCCGCCCTGGTTGATCGCCGGCAGGTTCCGGTAGCTGTCGTTCATGTCCGTCCCGTCCAGCAGGAAGTTATTCGACCGGTCCCGGTTGCCGTTCGCGCTGAACTGCCCGTACGACCCCGGCTCCCCTCCCGCTCCGCTCGGATCTCCCGTCACTCCCGGGCTCATGATGTACAGCTTGTTGATGTCCCGCCCGTTCACCGGCAGATCCACGATGTCTTTGCTCTCGAACTGGATTCCCAGGTTGTTGTTCGTGGTCTCGATTGGAGCGATCGCTTCTTCTTTCACCTCCACCCGCTGCGAAACGTTGCCGGGCTTCAGCGTGAAATCCACGTGCCGTTCGCGCGCGATTTCCACGGACACCCCGGTCGCCACCGCCGTTTCGAATCCCGGTTTTGTCGCCGTCAAGGTGTATGTGCCGATGGTCAGTTCGGGAATGGAGTAGCTTCCGTCGCTCGAGGTCACCGTGGACCGCGTCTGTCCCGTGGCCGTATTCGTCGCCGTCACCGTGGCTCCGGCCACCAGCGCGCCGGACGGGTCCGTGACCGTCCCGATGATCGTCCCGCGAAATGTCTGCGCCCCGGCCGGGAGACACAACGCCATCGCTCCCACCAGCAACGCCGCCAGCCACACCTCGAAATACCACCCCTTCCTCTGCTCTTTCCGCATGGAACTTTTCCTCCTCGCCTACACCCCTGGCGTTCCTGTGACGGCGATTCCCCCGAAAAATCCAGATAAATAGTGCGGTTCTTCTGCCCCGAGGCGGATAAAAACGAAGGTCCCCGCGTCACCCCGGCGCTATCTGTCACGGTAGGCGATTCATGCGGTTGCGTCAAGCGTGTTTTCCCTTCCTGGCGCACCGTGGGAACGGTCGTCCGAGCCGGTTTTTCTTTCGCTTCAGCCGCGCTCAGCTCCATCTCCCCTCGCGCCTTCCACAGCCGGATTCCGCTGACCTCGCCCGTTCGCTGTGCTACTTTCTCCCCGTTATGCGGCCCGTTGCCACCTCGGCTTTCCGCCGCCAATTTGCCCTCACGCCCGCCGCAGCTGCCTGTGCCACCCTGCTGGCCATCGCCTGCGGCCTGGCAGCGGCGGTTGTGGCACGCTCCCGCCAGGAGGCTACTACCCCGCCGCTCTACCCCGGCGTAGTCATCAAACAAGTGGAAATCCCCATGCCGGATGGCGTCCACCTCGCCGCCAATCTCTTTCTTCCGGAAGGCGCACGCCCCGGCGAGCGATTCCCCGTCCTGCTCGAATATCTTCCCTACCGCAAGGATGACTGGAGCGCCGAGCGCGACTTCCAGCTCCACAGCTATTTCGTTCGCCGCGGCTACATCTCCGCCCGCGTGGATATCCGCGGTACCGGCTCCAGCCAGGGCCGCCAGCCCGACCGCGAATACTCCGACCAGGAGCAGGAGGACGGCATGGCCGTAATCGACTGGCTCTCACGCCAGCCCTGGTCCAACGGCAACGTCGGCATGATGGGCATCTCCTGGGGCGGGTTCAATTCCATCCAGATGGCCATGCGCCATCCTCCCGCCCTCAAAGCCATCCTGGCCATGTGCGCTTCCGACGACCTCTTCCACGACGACATCCATTACATCGACGGCATGATGCACGCCGACGAATTCGAACTCTCCATGGATCTGACCAACGCCCTCTCTCCCGCTCCCGATTTCCCCACCGACGACGCCACTCTGGCCGCCCGCTTCGATGCCCCGCCCTGGTTCCTCATCTATCTTCAGCACCAACACGACGGCCCATTCTGGCAGCGCGCTTCGCTCCGCTCTGACTACGGCCACCTCACCGTTCCCACCTTCCTCGTCGGCGGCTTTCTCGACGGATACCGCGACTCCATTCCCCGGATGATGGCCGGAGTGCGCGCGCCAGTGAAAGCCATCGTCGGCCCCTGGAACCACACCTTCCCTCACGACGCTGATCCCGGTCCCGAAATCGAATGGCGCGAAAAGGCGGTCCGCTGGTGGGACCATTGGCTCAAAGGCCGAGATACGGGCATCCTCGCCGAACCCCGGCTCGATGTCTTTCTTCGCCACGCCTATCCGCCCGGCCTCACCCTCGAAGAAATTCCCGGCGAGTGGCGCAGCGAAGCCGGCTGGCCTCCCGCCGGACTCCACGACGCGACCTTTTACTTCACTCCCGCTCACGGGCTCGGTCCCGCGCCCGCCGCGAAAGGCGCCCACACATTGCGCTGTATCCCCTCCGCCGGCATTGAGGCAGGATTCTGGTGGGGCGACCTCACCGCGGACCAGCGTCCCGCCGATGCGCAGAGCCTGGTCTACGATTCCGAGCCGCTCACCGACGAAATCGCCATCCTCGGCCTGCCCCAGGCTTTCCTCACTGCCACCTCCACCTCTACATTCGCCAACTGGTTTGTGCGCCTGGAGGACGTCGCCCCGGATGGCGCCGTCACTCTCGTCACCGGCGGCGGCCTGGCCGGCGCTCAGCGCGATTCTTCCTCCAACCCCACCGCGCTCAAGCCTGCCTGGCCCTACGAACTCCACATCCCGCTCCATTTCACTTCCTGGCTTTTCCCGAAGGGCCACCGCATCCGTGTCGCCGTTTCCAACGCGCTCTGGCCCATGATCTGGCCCACCCCCTTCCCGCTCAGCACCACGCTCCATCTCGGCGAGTCGGAAGGCTCCCGCATCGTGCTCCCCGTTGTCCCCCGCAACGGTCCGGCGCGGCCTTCCTTCACGGCTCCGGAGCCGCCTCCGCACCTCGCCGGCTACTCCTCCACCGGCGACACCTGGCCCGGCGATTACCACGTCGAACACGATGCGGAGCGCGGCACCGCCCACGTTTCCTGGGCCGGGAAATACCGCATGACGTTCCCCTGGGGTGCGGAGGATGCACACGAGCGGATGGTTTACGACATCGATGACAAACTGCCCTCCGACAACTCCGTCCGCGGTGACGCCGATTTCATCGTCCATGTCCGCGACGTCGTGCTCACCTGGCGCGCGCATTTAGTCCTTCGCAGTGATGCCCATCATTTCTACTATCAGTACGAACGCGAACTCCTGAAGGATGGCGCCATCATTCGCCAGCGCGGCTGGCGCGCCACGATCGTCCGCGACAACCAATAATCGCCCCTTCCGTTCCCTGTCTTTGTATTTCGCTGCGCTCCTCTATGAACTCTGCGTCTCGGCGGTATATTTCTCCCTTTCCTTATCCCTTCGCACCACTCCTCACTCATCAATCCTTGCTCCTGCCAGCGCTTCCGCCAGATGCACCGCCCTCTTCCCCGTCCCCTGCCGGATTTGTTCCCGGCAACTAAAACCATCCGCGATGATCAACGTCTCCTCCGCCGCGCGTCTCACCGCCGGCAGCAACACCCGCTCTCCGATGGCCATGGAAACCGCATATTTCTCCCGCGCGAATCCGAACGGTCCCGCCATCCCGCAGCAACCCGCATCCGGCATTTCCACCTTCGCCCCCATCCGCCGCAGCACCGCCTCCGCGTGCCCCATTTTCATCAGCGCCTTCTGATGGCAGTGCCCATGCAGTATCACCTTCCGCTCCAGGCGCGGCGGCTTCCAATCCCCAGCCTCCCGCTCCAGAAATTCGCTAAGCAGATACGTCTGCCCCGCCAGCCGCGCGGCCCGCTCCTCCTTCGGCATCAGGTTGCGCAGTTCGTCGCGAAACACGGAGGCGCAGCTCGGCTCCAGCACCACAATCGGCACTCCGGTATCGATCTGCGGCTCGAGCGCCCGCAGCACTCGCTCCAGGTACTCTCGCGCCTCCCGCAGCATTCCGTAGTCATACAGCGGCCGTCCGCAGCACACCCGCGCCAATGGAATTGTCACCCGGAACCCCGAGGCTCGTAGCACCTCGAGCCCCGCTCGCAGCGTCTCGGGATGAAAGTGGTTGTTGAACGTATCCACCCACAGCACCACTTCCCGCGAGCCATTCGCCGCCGCTCTTTTCAACTCCCCGGCCCCTCTCGCCCAATCCAGAAAGCTGCGTCCCGCCAGCCGCGGAATCTCCCGCTCCGCCGTCAGCCCCAGCGCGCCTCCCAGCAGGGTGCGCAGTCCCGGCGCCTGCGCAGCAAAATTCGCCGCCCACGGCGCCGCCGAGGCCAGCCGCAGCCAACGATCCATCCTCCCGAAGATTCGCGCCGACAGCGGCCTCCGCCGCGCCTCGTAGTAATGCGCCAGAAACTCCGCTTTGTAGGTCGCCATGTCCACATTCGCCGGGCATTCCGATTTGCACGCCTTGCACGCCAGGCACAATTCCAGCGCCTGTTTCACCTGCTCGTCCTTCCACCCGCCGCGCACCACTTCGCCCTGCAACAGTTCGAACAGCATGTGCGCTCGCCCGCGCGTGGAATGTTCCTCCTCCAGCGTCACCATGTAGCTGGGGCACATCCCGCCCGCATCCTGCTTCCGGCACATTCCCAGCCCGATGCACCGCTCCGACGCCTTCACGAGCGACCCCTCATCCTCCGGGTACTGGAAAAAGGTCACCGGCCGCATCGGTTTGTAATCCGCACCCAGCCGCAGGTTTTCCGCCATCGGATACGGGTTCACCACTTTGTGCGGGTTCATCCCGTTCGCCGGATCCCACGCCGCTTTGAACTCTCCAAATGCCCGCACGAGCTCCGGCCCGAACATTTTCGGCAGCAGGGCCGCGCGCGACTGTCCGTCGCCGTGCTCGCCGGAAAGCGATCCGCCGTGCGAAATCACCAGGTCCGCCGCCCGCTCCATGTATTCCAGGAATTTCCGGATTCCGCCCTCGCTCCGCAGGTCGAAACTCACGCGAAGATGCACACACCCGTGCCCAAAGTGTCCGTAGAACGCGCCCACGTATCCGAATTCATCCAGCAGCGCCCGCAGCCCCCGCAAATACCTGCCCAGTTTGTCCGGCGCTACCGCCGAATCGTCCCATCCGTCCCACTGTGCCGGCGCCCCCGGATAGAACGCTGATGCCCGCGGCCCCGCCTCGCGCAACTGCCACACGGCGCGCGCCTCCGCTTTCGTGTACGCTCGCGCCACCGGCGCGCCCGGCTGCCGCCCCACCCGCTCCGCCATCCGCCGCGCAATCTCCTGCGACTCCCGCTCATCATCCGTTCCGAACTCCACCAGCAGGATCCCGCGCCCCTCCGGCAGCAGCTCCAGACTCGCCGCCTTTTTCCGCCGCAGCCCGTCAATGATCCCGCCCTCCAATCCCTCCAGTCCGATGGGATGAAACTCCAGAATCTCCGGCACCTGGTCTGCGGCCTGATTCACGTCCGGATAGCCCAGCCCCACCAGCACGCGCTCCTGCGGGCTGTGGATCAGCTTCAATTTCGCTTCCAGCACCACCGCGCATGTTCCCTCCGTCCCCACCAGCGCCCGCGCCACATGGAATCCGTTCTCCAGCAGCAATTCATCCAGGTTGTAGCCCGACACACGCCGGGGGATTCGTGGATATCTTGCCCGCACCTGCTCCGCATATGTGCCGCGAATCCGCCGCAGCTCCGCGTAAATCTGGCCCCGCCGCCCCTCCTCCCGCGCCATCCCTTCCAGTTCCGCCTCGCTCGTTGCACCCACCCTCATCCGCGTTCCGTCGTAGAGCAGCACGGTCAGCTCCTCCACATTGTCCACGGTCTTTCCGCCCAGCAGCGAATGCGTCCCGCACGAATTGTTTCCGATCATTCCTCCGATCGTGCACCGGCTATGCGTTGAAGGATCCGGCGCGAAGGTCAGGTGGTGTTCTTCGGCCCGCCCCCGCAGCGTGTCCAGCACCACTCCCGGCTCCACGCGCGCGAACCCTGCTTCCGCATCGAACTCCACGATCCGGTTCATGTATTTCGTGAAATCCAACACCACCGCCACATTGCACGACTGCCCCGCCAGGCTCGTTCCCGCTCCGCGCGGCAGCACCGGCGCCCCGAACTTCCGGCACGCCGCGACCGCCGCGTCCACGTCCTCCGCGTCCCGCGGCACCACCAGCCCGATCGGAATCTGCCGGTAGTTCGACGCGTCCGACGCGTACATCGCCCGGCTTCCCGCGTCGAAGCGCACCTCGCCCCGCACCATGCGTCTCAGCTCCCCCTCCAGCTCCGCCGCCTGCTCAAACGAATCCACCGGCTTCGCGTGCGAGCTCGGCGGCAGCGCCCCAATCGTGTGCAGTCTCTCCATCTTTTCTCCGGTCCGCAGTCTACATCACCCACCCATCCGCGCTAGCTCGACAGAACCTTCATCCCGTCCCTTCCTGTCGATCTACCCTGTCCCGATGCCCTTCGGTCAGATGCCCAGCCATTCGCAGCTTCTCACCAGTCACCCGCCACCAATCTCCAGTCACCGCTCTTCCATGCTATCGTTCCCAACTCCACGCGCGCATGCCTTCCTCCTCCCACACCCGCGACGCCGTAATCATCGGCGGAGGCCACAACGCGCTCACCGCGGCGGCCTATCTCGCCGGGGCCGGCCTTCGTGTCACCGTTCTCGAGCGCCGCGAGATTCTGGGCGGCTGCTGCGTCACGGAGGAAATCGCTCCCGGCTGCCGCGCCTCCACCACCTCCTACATCGCCAGCATGCTCCGCCCGGAAGTCATCCACGAACTCGGCCTCGCCGCCCACGGCCTGCGCATGGTTCCCTGCGATCCTGCCCTCGCCATTCCCTTCCCCGACGGCAGTTCCCTTGCCTGGTGGAACGATTCCGCCCGCACTGCCCACGCCCTCGAGCAGTTCTCTCCTCGCGATTCCCGCCAGTTCTTCCGCATCGACGACGAGTTGAAGCGCCTGGCCCGCTATCTCGAACCATTCTTTCTCCAGCCCCCGCCCGATTTTTCCCGCGGCGGAGTGCTCGGCAACGTCGACCGTCTCCGCCTCGGCGCCCATTTCCGCAAAATCACCGGCCCGGAAACCTCCCGGCTCGTCGAACTCCTCACCGGCAGCCTCGGCGATTTCCTCCAGCGCAATTTCGAAAACGAAAAAATCCGGACGCTCCTTCTCGCCAACTCCCTCTACGGCAAACACGGCGGGCCCTGGCAGCCCGGCTCCTCCCTCGGAATGCTCTTCCATCTCCTGCGCGGCGGGATAAAGGAGGTGCAGGGTTTTTACGGCCACGTCATCGGCGGAATGGGCGCCATCTCCCAGGCGCTCGCCGCCGCGGCCATGAAGGCCGGCGCCGATCTGCGCACCGCCTGCCCAGTCGCTTCCATTGACGTCCGCGCCGGCCGCGCCCAGGGCGTGGTCCTCCAGGACGGCACGGAGGTCCCCGCCCGCGTCGTCCTCTCCGGCGCCGACCCCAAATGCACCTTTCTCCGCCTCCTCGACGCCCGCGAGCTTCCCGAAGATTTCCGCCGCCGCGTCGAATCCATCCGTATGAACGGCCCCTGCGCCAAGGTCAACTTCGTCCTCGCTGAGGAGCCGCGCGTTCACGGCCTGCCCGAGGACTGGAGCCCCAGTGAACGCGCACTCTTCACGCTCGTTCCGTCGCTCGATTTCGCCGAACGCTCCTATGACGCCGCGAAGTGGGGAAAGATCCCCGCCGATCTGTGGGTGGATTGCGTCGTCGCCTCCAACGTGGACCCCACCCTCGCCCCTGCCGGCTCCCACGTGATGACCTGCTTCGTCCAATACGTTCCCTATCGCCTGGCCGAAAGCGATTGGGACACTCAGCGAGAGGCGTTCGGCGATGCCGTCGTCCGCACCATCGCCCAATACGCTTCCAACGTTCCCCGCGCCATCGTCGCGCGCCACGTCCTCACTCCCCTCGATCTCGAACGCACTTACGGCCTCACCGAAGGGAATATCTTTCACGGCGACCTTTCGCTCGATCAACTCTTCTTCATGCGCCCCGTTCCCGGTTGGTCGCAGTACCGCACTCCGATTGACGGCCTCTACCTCTGCGGCGCAGGCGCTCATCCCGGCGGTGGCGTGACTGGTGCTCCAGGCCGCAATGCCGCTCATCAGGTGCTTCGCGATTGGAAGCGCGCCCGCCTCGGGCGCTCTCGCAATTGATCCCGCACTCCCTCTCACCTCTCTCGCCGCGATTGACGATGTAACAGAAAGCGGGCAGCATCACTACCGCCGGCGAGGGGGACTCCCGCCCCTGTCCCGCGGGAATTCGGGCGTGTCGCTATCTCGTTTTTGCGATTCCGGTTCCTGGGAATTTCGAGTCTTGCTATTCGAATTGAGGTTCACATGCCGAAAGGAATTCTCGACCTCCTCTCTGAAGGCGTGGTTCTCGGTGACGGCGGCTACCTTCTCGAACTCGAACAGCGCGGCTGGGTCCGCGCCGGCCCGTTCACTCCGGAGGTCGCACTCACGCGCCCGGAAGCCCTCCAGGAACTCCACGTGGAATTCCGCGAGGCCGGCGCTGAAGTGCTTCAGGCCCTCACCTTTTACGCCAGCCGCGACAAGCTCGCCACCGTCGGCCTCGCCGACCGCCTCGCCGACCTCAACCGCGCCGCCATCCGCATCGCCCGCCAGGCTGCGGAAGATCGTTGTCTCGTAGCCGGAAATCTCTCCCTCACCTGGATGTACGATCCCGCTGACTCCGCCTCCCCCGACCGCGTCCGCCGCCTCTTCGACGAGCAGCTCGCCGTCATGACCGACGAGCGCGTGGATTTCATCATCGCCGAAACCTTTTCCTGGACCGGCGAAGCCCTCCTCGCCGCCGAACGCATACGTGCCGCGCACCTTCCCGCCATGGTCACCATGTGCTTTGAAAACGCCGACCTCACGCCCGAGGGGCACTCCCCCGCACTGGCCGCCCGCCGCCTCGCCGATGCCGGCGCCGACATTGTCGGCATCAATTGCCTCCGCAATCCGGAGACCACGCTCCCCCTCATGCGCCAGGTCCGCGACGCCGTCCGCGGCTACATCGCCTGCCAGCCCGCCGCCTTCCGCACTCCTCCCGGGAAACCCGATTTCACCAGCCTCCCCGAATTCCCCAGCTCCCTCGAGCCGCTCCAGCTCTCGCGCCAGGCTATGGCTGACTACGCCGTCGCCGCGCGCGACCTGGGCGTGAACTACATCGGCGCCTGTTGCGGCGCGTCCGCCGCACACATTCGCGCCATGGCCGAAGCCCTTGGCAAGCTCCTGCCCGATTCCCGCCTCTGGAAGACCGGCGCCGCTCGCCCCATGTCCGCCTTCGAATACTACGGCCACGAGAAGAAATGAGCGCAGCCAGTCCCGCGCCCGCGAACCCTGCTTCTCCCGCTCCTTCCACCCCGCGCCGGGTGCTCGGTCTCCGCGACCTCGTCTTCTACTACCTCGTCACCGGTATTTCTCTCCGCTGGATTTCCTTCGCTGCCGCCGGCGGCGCCTCTGTCCTGCTCGTCTGGATCGGCGCCTGGTTTGCCTTCGCACTTCCGCTCATCCTCTCCGTGCTCGCCCTCTCTTCGCGCTACCCTCAGGAGGGCGGCCTCTACCTCTGGAGCAGGATCGCCTTCGGTGAATTCGGCGGCTTCATGGCCGGCTGGACCTACTGGACCAGCAATCTTCCCTACTTTCCTACCGTGCTCTATTTCGCCGCCGGCAGCGGAATCTTCCTCACCGGAAATTACTCGGCACTCCCGCCCGCCGCCCCCGTCTACTTCATCGCGTTCTCTCTCGCCGCCCTGCTTTTCATCACCTTGCTGAATGTGCGCGGCCTCGAGTCCGGCACCTGGATCAACAATCTCGGCGCCGCCGGAATGTGGATTCCCATACTTGTCCTGGTCGGGATCGCCGTCGCTCTCCTTCGCTCCTCTGCCCCCGCCACACACTTCTCCGCTGCTTCGCTCGTTCCTCGCGCCAGCCTCCAGGACGCCATCTTCTGGAGCGCCATCACCTTCGCCCTCTGCGGCTGTGAAGCCGCTTCCTTCATGGGCGACGAAATTGAAAATCCTCGCCGCAACGTTCCCCGCGCGCTTCTCGCCGGCAGCCTTCTCAGCGTGCTCGGTTACATGATTGGAACCGTCGCCATTCTTCTCATTCTGCCCAGCCGCCTCGTCGACAGCCTTGAGGGACTTCCCCAGGCAGTTGCCGCGGGCGCCGCCCGTCTCGGCATCTCCGGCGTACTCGCTCCCGTGGCGCTCCTTATTGTGGTGAGCAACGTCGGCGCTGCCAGTGCCTTCCTGGCCGCCTGCTCCCGCGTCCCGTTCGTTGCCGGGCTCGACCGCTATCTTCCGGAAGCCTTCGGCCGGCTGCACCCGCGGTTCGGCACTCCCCACGTTTCGCTGTGGTTTCAGTTCGCCGCCGCGGCCGTCTTCGTCTTCCTCGGCCAGGCCGGTACCAGCGTCGAGGGCGCCTACAACGTCCTCGTCAGCATGACCGTCATCACCACGTTCATTCCCTACCTTTTCCTCTTCGCCTCGGTGGTTCGCCTGGCCCCGCGCCTCGCCGAGTCCACCCAGCCGGCGTTCTTCCGTCTCCCCGGCGGCCCCATCGTCGTCTCCGCCCTCGCCTTGCTCGGTTTCGCCACCACGCTCGTCTGCATCCTGCTCTCGCTCGTTCCTTCCGCGGCCGAACCCAACAAACCCCTCGCCGTGCTCAAAGTTGCCGGCCTGTCCTTCCTGCTTCTCGCCGCCGGAGTGGCCGCCTATGCCGGCGGCATCCGGCACGCCCATCCCGCCTAGTTGTCCAGAGCGGCAAACTCACGCCGCGCGATTCGCGCGATTTGCTGGTAGGATGATGCGGCTGCCGGGCGCGCCCATCCCAGCCTCGGCATATCCCGGCCTCGGCCGCACGGAGCTACTCGACGCGATGACGCTCGAACGCCTGCGCAGGAGCGACCGCATCTCCATCTCGATTCCCGTCGAGATTTTCGGCGCCGATTTTACCGGCGAACATTTCGTCGAGCAGTGCAAGACCGTCATTGTCAGCCGCCACGGCGCGACCATCATCGTCTCCCGCAAGCTCGCCGCCGATCTCGAACTCATCCTCAAGCGCCCCGGCACCCGCAAGGAAGCACTGGTCCGCGTCATCGGCCAGATTGGCGGTCAGCACGAAGGCTACGTCTACGGCCTCGCCCTCCTGGACAACACCATCAACCTCTGGAACATTTACTTCCCCGCTCTCGATGAATCCCAGAGCGCCGTGGGCCGCGCCCTTCTCGAGTGCGGCCACTGCAAGAACCGCGAAATCGTTTACATGAACGAAGTCGAAGCGGAGGTCTACGAGGCCAACCTGGCCCTGCAGCGCAATTGCCACGCCTGCGGAAACTCCACGGTCTGGAAGTCCGTTCCCGGCGAACTCGTGGAAGATCCCAGCGTGGCCGTCCCCGTTGAAGTCGCCCTTCCCTCAAGCGGGGAAGCCGCCGGCGACGCAGATGCTCCTCCCTCTCCCCCGGAGCCTCCTCCTCCGGTCATGAGCCGAAGAAAAGATCTGCGCATCAAGTCCAACATGCCCGCCTGCATCCGCCAGCCCGGATTCGACGAGGAAGTGGTCACCTGCGACGACATTTCCCGCGGCGGTCTCGCCTTCCGCAGCGCCAAGCGCTACTTTCTCGGCTCCCGCATCGAGGTGGCCAATCCCTACGCCGCCGGCGCCGCCAATATCTTCGTCCCCGCTCGGATCGTCTTCACGCAGGAATTGCCCAAGGAAGGCCTCTACAAATACGGCGTCTGCTACCTGAAAAAATAGCTCGCGCCTCCTCGCTCTCGTCCACCCGCTCCACCCTGCCATTCCGAACCCCGGCGCACTCTGCCGCAACGAGCGCCTTGCTTCTCGCACACCACGGCCCGCGCTGCGCATTCTCCATCCCAACGATCAATGGGAAATCGATCCGTTGGCCCGCTCGCCACCGGCCAGCCATCACAGTCTGCTGGTGCTGGAGGAGGGAGTCGAACCCTCAAGGCACTAGGTGCCGGGGGATTTTGAGTCCCCTGCGTCTGCCAGTTCCGCCACTCCAGCAAATTTCTTTAAGTGTAGGCGAGCGAGAGTCCCGGTGCAATCGCCCGTTCATCGCTCGGTTGCCCCCAAGCACGCATGCTCCGTGCCGTGCAGCCCGGCGCGCGCCCGAGGCTCCCTCCCGTTACAATGTCTTGCACCCCTCCGCGAGGGCCAACCCTTGAACGCTTCGCCAATCCCATGGTCTCGAAACTAGCCTGGTACCGGCTCCAGGCGGCTGCCGGTATCTGCGTGCTGGCAGGGATCCTCGTCGCCACCCTTTATCCCTTCAATCCCCATCCCCCCAACCACGTCACCTGGCTGGCAGCTTCCGCCGGATTGCACTTCGGCGGGCATGGCATCGTACTGAGCACCAGCGCGTTTCCCCCTCCGTCTCCCGCTGCCGCCCCTTCCTGCAGCATCGAGCTGCGGGCGCAAGCCGACTCCAGCGTCGCATCCGGGCCCCTCGTCGCCTTCGACAGCCCCGGGCAGTTCGCCAGATTCTCCATCATGCAACGCAGGAGGAAAATTGTATTGGAGCGCAAACTTCGCACCGGGCTGGGAGAGGAGCCATTCACCTCCATGGAGGTCGATGCCTTCCGTGCCAGCGGGCCTTTGCTCATCACAGTTACCGAAAACCCGCAGGCCACAGCCGTCTTCATCAACGGCGTGCTCGCCGCGAAGTCCGCACGCCTCGATCCTTTCTGCGCTGACCTCGGCGGCTGGCTGGCGCTCGGCAATTCGCCGATCTCCTCCTTCACCTGGCGAGGCACACTGCTCGGACTCGCGATATTCGGCCGCGAACTCAGCGCCGCGGAAGTTCTCGAAGATTTCCGCTCCTGGGAAACCATCGGCAGGCCTTCCCCTGCCTCGAACCGGGAATTGCGCGCGCTCTATCTGTTCGACGAACGCACGGGAGGCGTGGTTCACAACCGCGCAGGAAACGCGCCGGACCTGGAGATTCCGTCCCGCTACCTGGTGCCCTTCAAGCCGTTCCTCGAAGCTCCCTGGAAGGAGTTTCGGCCTACGCTCGATTATCTCTTCGACATCGCCGTGAATATCGCGGGATTCATGCCCTTCGGCTT
>Ga0335081_10001361_pt1 | contig 38980 bp, 29 predicted proteins | sample Lox_Sample_35_FD_206713 | JGI IMG/M metagenome (GOLD analysis project Ga0335081, IMG submission 206713) | Soil microbial communities from Loxahatchee National Wildlife Refuge, Florida, United States - Lox_Sample_3.5 | ecosystem: Environmental > Terrestrial > Soil > Wetlands | place: USA...
ATGGTCTGTGGCGAGGGGACTGGCGCGCAATGTTGACAGATACAAGGCATTGCTCGCCGCGTGCGACGCTCCACGTCGCAACGATCTCGACGGGCGAGGCGATCTCAGCGAGGAAGCTCTGGCCCGGTTTACCGATTTCTTTCTCCGAACCTGCATCGACCAAGTCGAGTTCATGGAGGGCCTGATGCAACCGGATCGGCTCCGCACACGCATTCTTCTGTGGGCTGAAGAAGAGATAAGGATTCGGGAACTTCCGCCCAGGTCAGAAAGCATTCTCGAAGCGATTCTATACCGAGGAGAATTACCTCGATCCGATGTTGCCAAGATCGTTGGGGCGGGCGAGCGCCATGCACGGAGGATCGTCTCCGCCCTCACAAAGCGAGGTGTCCTTACGTCAGAGAGCTCACGCGCGCCTCTACGACTGGTGTTTCCGGCAGGACTCGCTGCACGCTGGATGCCGGGTCTATTTCCGGAAAAAGCCGACTAAAATATTGGGACATCGGCGCGATACAGACTATGCTCTCTGGCGCGTAGGTATGTATGTTTGTCGATACCAAGCTGCAGGAGAGAAGCGTCATGATTATTGGGGATAGGTTGCGGGCCCTACGTGAAGAAAAGAAATTGTCGCAGGGAGATATCGAGAAACGGACGGGTCTACTGAGATGCTACATTTCACGCGTTGAGAACGGGCATACGGTGCCGGCGGTCGAGACGCTTGAGAAACTGGGAAGAGCCATGGAGACGCCTCTGTACCAGCTCTTTTATGAACCGGACGGAACGTCCGAAACACCTAGCCTCGCTGAGCAACGGACGGGCAAAGACTCCGGGTGGGGAAGCACCCGGAAGGAGGCGCGTTTGCTTGGCCAATTCCGAAGACTCTTAAGTCGTATAAGAGAGGATGATCGCGAATTACTCTTGCTCATGGCCCAAAGAATGATCCGTACGCACAAGACCAAGGGACGACCAGCTCTGCCCGCATAAGAAGTCAGGTCATGATCGACGGATTCGAAAACTCAAAGCGCGTAGGCCGATTCGCAATCACGCCTAGCCGGGATATTTTCGGTGAGCTGACGCTCTCCGGAGCAAATTCTTCGCTCTATCTGCACGACAAAGATGAATTCAGCGCCCTTACTTTCCCGGAAGATTACATCAAGGGCACACTTCAGGATCTGACCAAGGTCTCGCTCATGGGCTGTATTCCATTGTCATGGTACCGGTTCGGGTGGCCGACAGGACGAAAGGTATCACTTCGCAACAGTGTTCCCTCATTTCGTCGTTCTCGACAGTTCCCATCTGTGGGGATAGTGCAACGAACACAGGTGCACCAGAGTCTTGCCCGTACGGAAACTCGGGGCACGGCACTGTGCATGGGCTGTACCGCTGAATAAGAGAGCTACGCCGATTGACAGCACTGGTCGTCCGACTCTAACGGGCAGCATTTTAGTTGGTTCCTGCACATTGGCCCATCAAGGAAAAGAAGGGCTTCGTTCAAGACCATTTCTTGGTGTTCCGGCTCCAGCCAGATAGACAAGGGCCAGGTCGAGAGGTCATCAACCCTAGCTAACGCGCATGGCAAGATTACAGAGAACCTTCTCATTGACAGCCGTCGAGGATTTGTTCCACTCCGCGACTTCATTGTAATTCGACAGGGCACGTTGTAATTGTGGCGAAATTCGGTGGCTCAAGCATGAAGTGATCGCATCCCGATTTCGATATTCCGTCACTTAACCGGAAGGTGTGGACGGTTACCGCGGCTCTCTGAGCGCTAGGCCGCAACCGCCACTTCCTCGCGTTGGCGGTACAGTCGGTTATGAAGGCCTGCTTACCTGAAATGGGCGTTGCCTCCGCAACCTTCCCTTCGTCGTCGAGCTTCACTTGCACTACAACGACGCCCTGAACGCGAGCAGTTCGCGCGAGCGCTGGATAGTTCATGTCTTCAAAGGACAGCACCTTCATGTCATCATCGCCCACCGGACGGCCCTGTTGCGCGGTGAGCCCTATGAAAGGAGTGATGACTAACAAGCTCACAATCGACAGTGCCCACTTCGCAGTCGTTTTCATTGGATTCCCTCGATAATGTGTCTGGAATTCGCACTTGCAGTCTCCTCGCCATCACTTATTGGACGGCGTCCACCCGACTGCGTCCGTGCCGCGCCCCCTCCGTTAGTGGGTCGACGAAAGAAGCCATTCGACGAAGATTTCGCAGTCAACAGGCTCACGGAAGATCCAAAACGAAGATTTATGTGGGACGCAGTAGATTCCACAATAACAGTGCGATAAAGAAAGACGCGAGTGCAGTGAAAAGAGATGTCAGTAGGACATGTCCAACAATGAAGCGGCGGCCAGGCGGCCAGTCCGCGTGCGAAAAATACACAGCATCCACACCGACCCGGGCACTCCAGTACACGGCGATAAATGCTATCAATCCCATTGCGGCTCGATCTCCCCGAAGCAGCTCTCGATGCAGCACGAGAATCAGAGTCCCGAACGCGATAATCGTAAGCACGGTGAACGCTCCCTGCACCCATAGTAGCTTTCGATTGAGAGGCCTGATTTGAGCAAGGTCGTGTTTCCAGTCAAGCTGAATCGGCACTTGTAAGCTCGCGATCAAAATTACGAAATGGCCGAGTCCAGCTATCCAAAGAGCAATATCAAAAAACCGAGATGCGAGTGGCTGTGTTGTCATAACGCTCGGATCGCTTTCATAAAGGGCAATACAACACGAAGGACGAAGAGAGGGTGAAAAAGCCAAAAGGCTGGAGCAGCTGTCATGATTGCCGTGAACGCCCACCCCGGAACACCTCGCCGCAAGTGGAGCCATCGACCTATGCCGGATCGTTCAAACAGCACTCCCGCACTTTGTAAGAGGAAATAGCTCGTGGGTAAACCATAACCTCCACGGGCGGGTAGCGAGATTACCAACTCGTGAATTAACCCAGAGAATAGAAATACAAGAAGCGTAGCCAAACGAACGCCCAAGAGCGGGCGGACTGGTCGAAAGACAAGTTCGTGGGCGAGTTGATGGAATCCCAAATTCCAACGCTTGCCCCAGAACTCACTCAGAGAATCCGAGAAAATAGGAGACTGCATAATCGGCTCTGCGTCTACGCCCAGGGCCTGCCAGCCAAGGGCTACTATTTCAAACGTGCCGAAGTGAAGCACTAAAACTAGCCCGAATAACCCGACCCAACCGCGAAGCAAAGGTCGAGCCGATGGAACATAGCGTGCCACACTCCAGAGAAGCACCACTCCGAGACACGTCTTAGACAGAGCCCAGAACCAGTTTCGCAAAGCCGGTTTCCGAGGGCGGAGACCGCAGAGAAAACTACGGGCGTTCATACCAGGCCAGAGCGTCAAGTATGCTAGCGACCGAGCGGGCCTGTGCGCAACAGCGTTGCGCACCTCCCACCAACTAAGCCACTTTACACCGCCAAAGAGCGCAATTGCCATTGCCCACATGTAGCCCCAGGCGGGCAATGAGCGACCGAACAAGAGAGCGCCGGCAACCAACACAGCCAACGGCAAGAAGCCTATCGAGCGACTCAGGAATTTGAAGACCGCTTCCCTGCTCGTCTTGGTAGTCTCAGGTGACCTGCAATCGGGCATTTTAGGAACAAGCATCCACTTCCCGAGCGAAGCGAGTTGTTAGCACTGAGCTCTCGAAGTACTTGGCCGCTCTCCAAGAAGAATCTCGAAGAGTCGCCCGCGCAGAGTTTGATTAAGCGTCCCAAATCGCTGGATCGCTTCGTCTCGAAGGTCGAAGAACCCCTCGTCTCCCACAACGAATCTTGACAGATTGCAGGATGGCGTAGCACAGGACAGAGCTGCGGTCTTTGCGAAGAAATCGACTGGCGTATGTAGAACAGCTTCGAAAAGCGACTCGCCGTCATTCGTAAATCCATTCGGCGAATGCTCAACCAAACGGGTAACCGGCGCATGCAATTCATCGAAATCCACCCATTGCTCGCCAATCTGAAACTGTGGCCAGAGCAGTAGAATGCGCTTAGGCATGAAAATTCGCCAGCGTCCAAATCGTGGATACCAAAAGTTTCTGGCGACATACAAAACATGCACACGCGTCGGGATGCCGAGTGCCCGCGCGATGGCCTCAAGGCAAGCCATTCGCTGACTACACGAACCGCGCCGATTCAAGAGAGTTACGGACGCGGGCTGCCATTCGTTCAGACTGTAGACGGGGTTCAGCACCTGCACTAGGTGATGATGAACATGCTGCAAGCGCCTCTGGACGGTAAGCGTCGGATCAGCGAACGTCCTGGCGAGTGCTCGTATTTCCTCATGATCACTGTCAAGAATAACCGTTGATTGCAGGTTGGCCGAGCTCAATGTGAGATCAATCCGGAGTGTTGGTCTCATGCACCGTGTATCGGGGCGAATATCAGGATTTCTACTATTTACCTTTTAGTAAAATGCTGCTTCGTATTCCCGTTTGCTGACGCGATGAGGTTTTTCGTCGAGCGACCAAATCCTCTGTGGCTTTTGTTCCCCTGGGCGCCTCAGCTCAACATAGGCTTCGTGACTGATAAAGCCGCTATTCATCGTAAAGGTTAATTGCTTCCCTTCCAGTTCAATCGTGATCTTTGTGTCCGTTTCATTGTAGTCGGTCGGCGACTGACGAGCAACTTCACCTGCGATAGTCCGTTTCGACCATCCTGCCACGTTGTCGTAGCTGGGTCCTGCCGGGAGATTATTGGCAGCCGCGTAATAGTTCTTCAACTCTTCTGGCGTGGGACGTTCGAAATGAGTGCCCGCCCATTTCATCAGCGTTCCACCGGGTAGGAGGTTTCCCGTGTAAAGGGCACCTTCAAACGGCTCAATACCGGCGATCCAAAAGTTGTCCAATATGTCGCGCTCGATTGAGTCTGCCGTCATCCGGAGGACGACTACCGAGGAATGCGTGTCGTGAGGCTTTGGCACCCCGAAAGGAAGCATTTCCCTGACCATTTCCTGCAGAACGCCAAGGTAGGTCATCCGGTAGCCGGTGCGATTGACTTGCAAGAATAGAAGAGCTTCCTTATCATTCCAGAAAAGTTGCCCTCCGCCGTCGGTGCGAATGTAGTATGCGTGGAAAGAGGAGAGAAGGACGACAGCAATCGAAGCTGTAAGGACGAACCAAAACGCAATTCGCTTGAACACTGCTTGGCCTCAATTACACCAGGATGATTGACAGACGTTGTTGAGAATATAGCTCTGCGACTGATAACCCCACTCACCTTGAACCAAGTTGTACTGAAAAGTGGATCCTTGGCTAACATTTGGGTCCAGATTTTGACGGATGTCGCTCAATATGAATTCCAAGTACTGATGCCAGACTTCGATTTGATTGGGGGCAAAGAAGAAATATCCCCAATAGTTTTTCCGGCCCGGACCAGGAAGATCGGCGGCGCCAGTCTCAATGACAACGTCGTTCGTCCCGACCGAGTAGGCTCGCCAATACCTCCAACCTTCCAACGGATGCCCTTGCAAGGTGACGACAGAGATTGTGGCTGCCGATGTATCAAATCTCTCCACCTGCACCGAGAACGGCCCTTGTCCCAAGCCCATTTTGACCATGGTGTTCGAACCGAACAATCCTTGTAATGCGAACGTTATCGTCTGGCCCGAAGCCGTTACGTTTGTGCCATCTGGACACGTCGCGATGCTGTTCTTGTTTCTTGCTTGCACACCGGCAAAGGTCTGGATGTATTGCGCAAAAATCGTAGCCGGGGAGACCGTCGTTAAGAGCTCGATCGAATTGTAGTTCGTATTCAGCGTCGCGTTATTTGGTGGTAGTTGATGACTAGTCCCCTGTGTCTGATTGCTTTGTACTTGGTCGATCGCAGCACTGTTATTCGACTCATTGCCAACAGGCATCGTCCACGTAGAATCAGCGAGGGTAACTTGCGGTAGTTCGAACTCCGAGGAGCCCTGCGAGTTCTCCAGATACCAAGCTCCACCCCACGTTACCTGAGGGACTCCTCCGGAGGAGCTGGTGACTTGGGAGGCGTTTCCACTGGAGTCGAGCTGCAGAACGCCAGCTTGCGAGTCATTCAGCTCGATGTTGTTGCCGGCCAGCGCACCCATTATCGCGAACGTACTTTGCGTACCGGCCTGATAGCTCCAGTTAGCTTCGCCAGCACCAACGTTGAAAGATACGACTTTAGGACCTAGACTTGGATTTGTTCTGTCACCACTGCTCATGCCGTCCGTGGCAAAAGCAACGCCATTCTCTCCAAGCACCAGCGTGGGATTGATCGGCAAGCCATCTTGGCCAACGACGAAATTCTGGGGAGTAAATGGCAAACTGTATGAGGCAACCACTGACCCGGAAACCACATGTGCCGCCTGATACGGATTCGTCGGGACTGACCCGTCAGATGGAACGACCACCCAAGTCCCCACAACGCCACCTCCTCCGCTCCCGTCTGGTATGATATTGCCCGGAAACAGGTTGGAATCGTTGGATGAACTCAACTGAATCGTATTGGTGGACCCATCCTCTGCAATCTGCAAGAGATAAAGTGTGCTCGAAACTGGCGTTGGGGCGCAGGGAATCTCGCGGACTTCGTATTCGACATAAGTCGAGCCATCCGAGTCCACGATTGGTTGCCCCACAGGCGAATATCCATCGGAACTGACTGGCCCTCCCTCGATGCAATCTAGGGTTGACGGTGGAATGGACACGTTCGATATCGTCGCCCCGGATGCTACGTCCAAGACCAGGAGTCGAGGAGATATCTGTAGCGGTAGAGAGACAATCGCCGACGCGTCTTGCCGAATCGCTATTCTCGGGTTGCCCGGCAGACATATGTTTTGGCCGTTCAAGACAGTGGGAAAAGGCATTTGCCACAGCGAGGTGCCTGTCCCAGCATCCAAGTCCATGATCGTCATAGGATTAGTGTTAGTGCATGTCTCGGTCGTGAGCAGCCCTCCGAAAGCATCTGGAACGCTGTTAGCATTGAGGGCGGGCAAACCAACTTGCCAGTTCTCCTGCCCATTGGCCGTAAATGCCTGCACCAACGACTGAGTTCCGTCGCTGCTTAATTGGACCGAATAAAAAGCTGGCCCGGTCGGCGTCGGAACGGCTTGTGCAATCTGACTAGGAGTAAATCCTGCAGCGGGCGGAACAGACCAAACAGTAGTTCCCGGTGCCAACGATGCGAGACCTGATACGGTGACTTGACCTTGCGCTGAAACGCCCATGACGGTGGCAGTAAGAGTCACTGTTCCCGAAGCATCCGCCGTCAGGGTAGGCGAACTGTCGCTGGTGATAGTGGCAATACTCGTGTCGCTCACGATCCATGTCGCGATGTTGCTCGGACGGCCCTTCTCGTCTACCACCGTAAACTGCCTCGCCCCTCCTACCAGCATCGTTGCCGATGCCGGAGTCACCTGCAAGGAAACAGGAGCAACCGTGATTGGAGCCTGCGCCTCTACACCATCAACATCCGCAGTAAGCGTCACTTGACCAGGTTTCACAGCGGTAACGGTGGGTTGTGTGGACGATTGCAGCGACGCGATGGTTGAGTCGCTGATCGTCCACGTAGCATCGGAGCGCTGATTTCCGAGATCGTCTTTGGCAACAAACTGTTGCATGCCTCCGTCCGTCATGGAAGCTGACCCAGGAGTGATCTGCAGTGAGAGAGGTACACGAAGGCCGGTCTCGTACAATTGCAACATGCCGTCCTGGAGATTGCCGCCGGCAATCAGAACCGTCCCATCGTTCAAGAGTGTCGCGGTGTGGAGAAATGTGCCCGGTACAGGCATGCAACCCGAGCCGCACTCTATGTTGTCTGTGGTGGTGCCCGCCGCTAGAAATGTGTCGTTCGACGGTTGGAAGAGCTCGGCAGTGTTGTAATTGTTTTGGGAAGCATCTCCGCCAACAACGAGAATCGTGCCGTCGTTGAGCGTTGTAGCCGTCTGAGAAGAACGAGCAACCGCCATGCTCTGGATCGCCGAGTACGTATTCGCAGATGGATCGTAGATAAGCACATTTGCCCACGGCGAACCCATCCACGTCGTGGTACCCCCTGCGAGCATCACTGTTCCGTTGCTCAACAGGGTCGCACTTTGCCCGTATTCGGCTGCAGGAAGATTAGGTCCTGACGAGAATTGTCCTGTGGACGGGTCGTAGATTTCTGATGTAGACCATAGGCTGAAGCCGCTCACTCCTCCCGCAACGAGGACAGTACCGTTGTTAAGCAGCGTCGCGGTGCATCCGGCTCGGGCAACAGACATGCTGCCCGTAGAGGTGAATTGACCAGTAGACGGGTCATAGATTTCCGCGCTTGCGGTAGAGCCGAAATATCCTTCGTTGTAGAGGTAACCTCCAACAATAAGAACCTTGCCGTTCGGAAGGAGAACGGCAGCTTGGCTGTCTCGGGCCGTGTTCAGGCTGCCTGTGGCTGTGAAAGTGCCCCCGGTCGGGTCATACAACTCGGCAGTCGCGGTATCCTCATAGAAACCGCCTCCACCAGGCATAGGCGTGACACCTCCTGCCACGAGAACCTTGCCATTTGTAAGGAGCGTTGCCGAGTGATTCTCTCGTTGGGTCGCGAGCCCACCGGTCTCGAAAATCGCTTTGCTCGTGGGATCATAAATTTCGGCGGTATTTAGCACATCATAGCTACCGCTTCCCGCAGTCCCCCCGTAGCCGCCTGCGAGAAGGACTTGACCATTCGGCAATAACGTGGCGGTGTGCGCTTGGCGAGCTTGGATGAAGGTCGCCACCGGCACAAAGCTTCGCCCTTGTATCGTCAAAGTCGTCGAGTTGTTGAAAGATCCAAAAGTTGCCTGAATCGTCGTTTGTCCTTGTCCAACCGTCGTGAAAATTCCAGCGGAAGTGATCGTCCCTACGCTCGGCGCTGAGGAGCTCCAGGAGACGCTCGCGCTAATGTCCTCCGTGGTTTGATCTGAATTTGTTGCAATTGCCGCAAAGCGTTGAACGCTGTAGACCGGCAGCGTAGCATTGGCGGGCGACACAGCGATGGAGCTAATCGTAACGATGCGGAATGTTCCCGCGTTCACGTCGACGCCGCTGGTATGCACAACCAGACTCCCCGTCGTAGCTCCACTTGGCACCGGGACGACTATCTGCGTTGCACTCCAGCCCGTTGGCGTCGCGGATGTCCCATTGAATTTGACAGTACTCGATCCTTGAGAACTCCCGAAATTTGTGCCCGATATTGTGACCACAACCCCGGCCGCCCCAGACATCGGCGATGCGCTCGTGATAGTGGGTGTAGGTTTTACCGTAAAGCTGACGCCGTTGCTGGCCAAGCCGTCAACACTCACAACGACGCTACCCGTTGTTGCTCCGGCAGGTACGGGAGCCTTGATCTGCGTATTGCCCCAGTTCGTCGGGGTTGCCGTTACACCGTTGAACGTCACGGTGCTTGTTCCCTGGGTTGCCTGGAAATTTGTACCGTTGATAGTGACCGAAGTCCCGACTGCACCAGAGGTCGGCGACAAGCTCGAAATCGTCGGCGTCACGTAAACCGTAAAACTCACACCGTTGCTAGCGACGGTGTTTACCGTCACCACGACGTTGCCGCTTGTCGCGCCGGTCGGCACGGTTGTGGCAATGCCTGTGTTACTCCAACTCGTCGCCGTTGCGGTGGTGCCATTGAAGGTCACTGTGCTTGACCCCTGACTCGTACCAAAATTGGTGCCGGTGATCGTGACGGGATCGCCGACCATCCCCGACGTAACCGAAAGACTCGTTATGCTGGGTGTCGGCAGGACCGTAAAGCTTTTCCCGTTGCTATCTACGCCGCTCGCATGAACGACTACATTTCCCGTCGTCGCCCCAGTCGGAACCGGTACATGGATCGTGGTCGAATTCCAACTCGTCGGTGTTCCGGCTGTTCCATTGAACTTTACGGTGCTGCTGCCTTGCGAGGAGCCAAAATTACTTCCCGACACCGTTATGGAAGTTCCCACTGCGGCTGAAGTCGGAGAAAGGCTCGATATGCTCGGCGCAGCTACGACCGTAAAGCTCTTGCCGTTGCTCGCCACACCGGAGACCGTAACGACAACGTTTCCAGTCGTCGCACCACTTGGCACTGTGGCAACAATGCTCGTCGAACTCCAGCTCGTCGTCGTTGCTGTCGTGCCGTTAAACTTGACCGTGCTGGAACCTTTGCTCGATCCAAAGTTCGAGCCAGCGATAGTCACAGAAGCGCCTACCGCACCGGAGGTCGGAGACAGGCTCGATATACTTGGACCCGAGGCCAATGCGCTGGATGGAATCAGAAACAAGAGAGCAAACACAACAACTACTAATGAGCCTGGGGTTCTTAGATGCATAGCGGTACCTCCAGACCACTTGCGACGTCCTGAAATTGCCTCTCTCTCCGGAGCACGTTAATATCTGCGGGCCTTATATTGGGGCGTACGCGATTTGTCAATAGTACTTTCCGTTACGGCGCCGAGCCGAGAAACTTGGCATGAATTGCCCTGAGTCGATCTTTGCTCTCAACGAAAGTAGCAGGGTACGACCGATCAGATCGCACACTCGGCGAGCAAGTGGGAAATTTAACCAGAATGCGCCAGAATGTCACAGGTATCGCCAAGCCATCGGATGATATGTGACAGTTGGCTCTCCGCTTCGACGAAGCCGCCTTGCCATACCGCGACGCGGCAGTAGGAAGCCTCTTCAAACACATCCCGAGGAAGACTCCCACGGGACGACGACTTGAAGACGTCAGCGCGCAACGTCCGTTTAAGCTGTACGGCCCAGGGGTCGTTCCAATTGGCACGGTCCTCCACTGACTCCAGTCTGCGTTTATCACACACTCGGTCAAGAACCATCACAGGCGGCCTATCCTGGGAATGACTCAACCGGTTGTGAAGGGCGTAATTTATGTGGGTGTCGCCGAAACCGTATCCGCCAATCAGAATCGCGTCGGCAGCATAAACATGCCGAACCAGTGAAGCGTGGAACGAGTGAAAAGGCTCAACAAGGAGTTGGTCGAGCTTCAATCCGCCTGCGACCAGCGTTGTCCTGGGAAGCATTAAGTTCCCCGACCGCCTATCGGTTAGCGACTGAGCCTCGGGGCCGTCGCCATCATAGAACTGGTCTCCGATGAGATTTTTCCTCCAACATATTTCGTTCCCGCCCTGGTCTTTGAACGAATGATGTACGCTGCCGTGCAGGTGATAAGTAAAGTCCCACGCGGTGCGATCATGAACTGACACAGGTTGAAACGTTCCACTGTCGCTAAAGCCTGTAAACGTCCCCTGTAAAGCACGGAGCGCGGCGTTGTCATAGTTGAGATTGTAGATGCCAAGCTCAAACTCATTTCGCAGCGTCGCCAAAAAGTTGCGATACCCTTTCGCTGAATCACGGTCCCAATCTATTTTCGTGGACAGAGACCGCATATGCGAGGCGAGTCGTCTAAACAGGAAGCTATACTCGCTATTAAGTTCAACAGTCGGTCCATCAACGAACTCCAACGCCAGTGGCGACAGACTGACCTGCCGCACCAGTGGATCTCCCCAAGGGGGAGGCTCCATGGAATGCGCGAGGGTCGTCATGTAGCCGAGCACGTTTTCAAAATTGATAGCTAATGGATGGCCTGAATCCTGCTCGCTCATTCGACGCCTGAGCTTACTGAAGTGATCCGAAAACCCGTGATACGGATCGAACTGCGTTCCCCACTTTCCGGTCGCCCACTCTGCGCCCCAGTCGTTCATGAGAAGATTGAGGTCCCTCACTAAGGGCATGCCGAGCGGTGCGGAGCTGCCCGATCCCAAAATAACGAGAAGTTTCATTTTCATTCCGGTGCCATAAGCGGCCGGGTTGAAATCCAGATGGGAGCGTTTGGTTAGGCCTGCGGGATACTTCCCAGACGTGCATCCGCTCGCTGCAAATCCGCCAACCGCTGCTCAAGCTCTACACGAAAGATCTCCGCTTGCTCGTATAGTCGTGCATTTTGGATGGCCACGGCCGCAGGAATGGCCAATGATTTCGCGAGTCGCAAATGGTCTTGCGCAAATGTGCCCGCGCGCGTGTCGCCAAGAGAAAGAAATCCAAGAACCTGGTGCGAAGCAACGAGTGGCACGCAGAGCCACGAACGCAGATGGCAGAAGCCCTTGAAATCCTTCCATTGGTCCTCTTGAGTCGTGTCCGGGATAAGGGCGCTCTTCCTTAAGGTAAGAATTTCCATCAGAAATCGGCTGTCCCGCGCATCGAACGTTGTGAGCGAACGAGGGAGCCGTCGGGTCGGTTCGCAATTCTGAACTTCGCGGGCAAGGAAAAGACGGGTGTCAGTTTCGACCAGGATGACCTGCGCCAACTCGCACGGCACGAGGTTCAGAAGCGACTTCAACAAGGTGTCTAGCACGTAGTCCATGCTGAGGTCTTGTGTCAGTGCCAAACTCGTTTTGCGAAACGCCTCAGCTTCGGCCCGTGCCGCCTCCGCCGCGTCCAAATTCCGGGCCATCTGCTCCTCCGCGAGCTTTCGCAGCGTGATGTCCTGCGCCGTTCCGACGAGGCGCCGGACAATTCCCCGGGGGTCTCGCACCGGAAAGCCGCGGACCCATACCCAATGCGTCGCACAGTCGGGCCTAACGATTCTGAACTCTTCATCGAATTGCCCGCTATCAACCGATTCTTGCAATCGCGCCAGCACGCGAATGCGATCTTCGGGATGTATCACTTCTTCGTATGATTTCGGGGCTTGGCGAAGAGATTCACAGGTGCGCCCCGTAATCACTTCATAGGCGGCGTTGACGTAAAGAACTTCCATACTCTCTGCGTCGAGCATCCAGAAAATCTCTTGGATATTGGAGGCCATTTGGCGAAAACGCTCTTCACTATCGCGCAGGGCTGCCTGAGCCCGTTGTCTCTGCGTAATATCGCGAAGCACGGTCACGTGCCGACCACGAAGAAAGTCGGTCTTCGCCGTGTATTCCACAAAGGTGGTCTGACCATCACCGCGCAAAATGTGCGTTTCGCCGTGCTCACACGAGCGCTCGAGGAATCTCTTCCAGCCGGCGTCAAAGTCGTCGACACCCGGGAAGAACCTCTCAATCGAACGACCCAGCAACTCATCATGATTGGTTCCCAATAGTGTCAATGCAGCCGGATTCGCTTCAAGGCACACAGCCTGGTCGTCAAGGATCAGAATGCCGTCCAGTGCATTATCAAACACAGATTTGTATTGACGTTCGGTGGCATCCAGCGCGCTGGCGGTTTCGCGGTGTTGGCGGCGTAGAGCCAGGAGAAACCAAGCGTGAAGAGCTATCGCGATGGCGAGAAAAACAAACACGACAGCAAGCAACACTGAGGAGACAGAAATACTGTAGAGTCGTGCGCGGAAGGCGATGATCAGTAGGGTCAGTGCCGCGAACCCGATGAGGAAGGACGCAATGCGCGTCGGGGCGCGAGATTGGCGCTGGGAGGGTGCTTTGCAGTCGGCGCTCATGCTCCTTTACTCTCGGGACTGGATGCTATGCCGAGCCCTATCTGCAGTCAAGACTAGAGACGCCGCGCAGGGGGCGTAAGGTAGTGACCCAAAACCCAAAAACTGACACAGAGGAAATTAGAGGTAAGCTTGGGCGGAATTCCCGAAAAGGAGACCAGGACGATGCCCAAGAAGGGTCACACGGAGGAGCGGGTCAGGTGTGCGCATTCAGATAAGCGAAGCAAAAGCGCTGCTCTATTTTGCCTCTTGACACTTGCAGGCTGACTTAGCTATAGCAGCAGGTACTGTACTGGGGAGGCATCATGAAAAAGGCCCTACCCTACTCCGTAGTTTTGCTCTTGATTTGCATGGCCGCCGTTTCTTCCCCGAAGGTCGCAGGACAAACGACAACATCGACGGTCACCAGGAACCCACAGGCGCTAGCCTTGCTCAACCAAGCATTGAACGTGGCCGGGGGAACGTCGGCGGTGAGCATGATTCAAGACTTCACCGCCACCGGCAACGTCACGTACTACTGGGATGAACCTGTACAGGGAACTGTTACAGTCCGTGGACGCGGCTTGCATGAGTTCCGCGTGGATGCTGCGCTTCCTGACGGTGCGCATTCGTGGGTTGTCAGTAGCGCCTCAAGCTTTCAGAAGAATCCCAACGGTACTACTTCGGCGCTACCTTCTCAGAGCACCGTCAAGACCCCGAGCGCTACGATACCTGCTATCCAGCTTCTCGCAGTCATTCAGGATACTTCCTATAGCATCACCGATGGCGGTCTTGTGACCCACGACGGGCAGCAAGAACACGAAGTCATAGTGCAGAAGACTTTTCCTCTTGGCTCCGACCCCATGGACGCACTGAGCGCAATTACGAAAACAGAGTTCTTCATTGACCCAAACGCTCTGACGGTACAAAGCATCGATGACACGGCTTATCCCATCAACGACGCGCCGGGTTCGTATCCCCACGAAATGCAATTCTCCGCCTACCAGACCACCAATGGCGTTCTGGTTCCCTTCACTATCACCGAGCTGATCGCCGGGCAACAGACGGAAACAATTCAGCTTACCCAAATCAACTTCAACACGGGCCTCACGGACGCGGATTTCGAATAGGACGGGAGGACAGGGATGGGCCGGAAAAATTGGGGACCTTTGTGGTGTTTTGCAGTTATGTGCGGCCTGCTTGGCCTGACCGCAAGTAAAGCTCAGGCCCAAAGCTACATTTCCGCCAGCGGCACACCAACCTTCGTCGCTCCAGAGCCCGTCGAACAAGGCTTTACTGACGATGCGAATGGAAACCTGCATTTGGAATTTGCGTTTGGGTCGTATCCTCAGCGTGCGAACAACCAGCCGTTGGCGGTGAGATATGTCTATGACAGCAACATGATCTGGAATATTGGATGTGGGCAGGCTGGATGTTCGTGGGCACCCAGCAACGTAAACGGCTACGGCTGGCGTCTCGCGACGAACACTGGGACCATCAGCTATCTCAATTGCGGACAGAGTGGCTGCTCGGAGTGGGTCTATACGGACTCTGTTGGAACCAACCGATACTTCGAGGTCTCGCTCGGCACTTGCCCTCCTCCTAATTCTTACGCCTCTGATTCTTCGGGCTACATGCTCGTCCCGTGCCAGACAGGAATCTACGCGCCGGACGGAAGTCTCGTCTACTCTTACGCATACGAACAGCCAGTAAGTCCGGGGGCAGAGGATACAAACGGAAATTACGCCTCATGGTACTCCGTGGCCGGGGCAACGGACACTCTGGGGAGGCCGTTGCCGGGGACGACAGTGAATTGCAACGGAAATCAAAACGAAACCTGCTACACCGTTCCCACCTCCCAGTTTCCAAACTCGCCTTATGGAACCTCGACGTACACCGTGACGAGGGCGACGATCAGTGTGAAAACAAGCTTCGGTCAGTCTGGCGTGAGCGAATTTACGGGGACGATGACAGTCGTTCAAAGCATCGCTCTACCGGATGGCACCAGCTACACATTCAAATATGACTGTGATTCCGCGACCAATTCGGCTTGTGGCTCGCCCTCGGGTCAGAATGCGTATTACGGACTGCTGACGAGCATGACGCTTCCCACGAGCGGCTCGGTCAGCTACGGATACACGAATTTCAGTGATTCCTACAGCAACAAGATAAGATGGCTCAACTCGCGATCCACCGTAGGCGGAACGTGGTCTTATACGCCTCAAGTTATTTCGACCTGCACTTCTACTCAAGTCGGCTGTCAGCAGAAGGTGACCGTCAGAAAACCCAGTGGCGATTCCACAGTTTACACTTTCACCCTCAACAACGGCGCATGGCCGGTTCAAATCCAATCGTCCGATTCCTCATCGAATCTGCTCTCAACAGTGAGCAATACGTTCGATTTTTCGCAGTCGTGCCCGTTCACCGGCTGCCACGGTGCGGCTTTTATTCGGCTTCTCACCACGCAGACGACGGTCTCAACTGCCTCGGGAAACATAACCAAGCAAACTTCATTGGCGTACGATAGTCCACAGACGGGCAATGTGACGTCGAGAAAAGAGTGGGGCTACTATTCGGGCACATTCCCGACAACGCCTGACCGTGCAACATACACAACCTATCTGACGACGGGCACGAACAACATCGACCGACCGCTGAGCGTGACGCTGTGCAACAACTCAGGATCAGATTCGGCTTGCCCTGGCGGGGGCAGCAAGGTCCAACAAACTCTTTACACTTACGACAGTTACTCTGCATGTCCTTCAGGGGGGCTCGCGAACGTTCCGGGTGTGATGAATCACGACGACACGAACTTCGGAACCGGCTATACCACGCGTGGGAATGCAACCAAGATACAAAACTGGACCAGCGGGTCTTCGTATCTGAGCACGCAAGTTTGTTACGACACGACAGGTCAAGTCACGCAGCAAACCGATCCAGCGGGGAACGTAACACAGTACGGCTACGCGGACAAATTCTATTCCGACAACGGAACGAACACCCTTAGCTCGTACTCACCGTCGAAGCCTACGAACGCCTATGTGACCAGCCTCATTCAGCCAGCCATCGGGACGACCGCTATGGGCTACTATTACGGGAGCGGCAGAGAAACCTTTATGACCGATCCGAACGGGGTCACTGGATATTCGCATTTCATGGACCCGTTCGACCGTACCACCGAAAATGACTACCCGTTTGTGGGATGGGACAAGACGAGCTATCCGTCTGCCTTAGAAGCGGACTTGTACTTTGCTGTGTACGACACAACGCCTTCGACGAGCTGCCAGAGCTGTCAACACACGGAAGTATTGGCGGATGACTGGGGGCGCAGGATTTCCGAGAGAATCGAGAACTATCCCAACGGGACGGCGAGTGTCGATACTTCGTATGACGTAAATGGGCGCATGTACAGCGTAAGCCATCCGTATCAGGGGTCGGGCGCGGTTTACGAGTACTATCGGTACGACGGGTTGGACCGCACGACGCAAAACTCCCATCCCGACAATCAATACTCGGCCGCGCTTTACGGAGCGGCGGTCACGTCGGCTGCTGGCGGCGTGAGCACACAGCAAGGTTCTCCGGCAACCTACGGGTATGGGTATCCGACACTTTATCGAGATGAAGTCGGCAAGGTGCGTCAGGAATGGACGGACGGCTTTGGCAGGATCATTGAAGTGGACGAACCTGCCCTTGGCAATTCGCAGAGCAGCGGATCGGTAACGATCAGTGGGGCGGAGCAATCCGTCGTCCTGCAACGCTGCCTACATTGGCTTGCGGGAGGCGATTGCGAGCAGTGGCAAAATTACACCGTCTATGATACCGGGACCGTTTCGATTACAGTGAATGGGGTCTACGAGGCAACATCCTACGGCTCCAGTAGCACGCCTTCGTCGATCGCGTCAGCCTTAGCCAGCGCCTTTAACTCGAACCCGAACTCGCCCGTGACTGCTTCGACCTCGGGGAGCGTTGTTTCCCTCGTAAGCAAGACGACAGGTACGGGAACCGAGTACACACTGTCCGCAGCTTCGTCCACCAATGACCCTACGGATTTCGGAGGTCCGTCTTTCACGACGACGACTTCTGGAGCGAACTTGACGTATGACGGCGCGGTCGGGTCGCTTTCCAGTCCCGTTGCGACGTTTTACAAATATGACGCCGCAGACCACACGACGCAAGTTATTCAGGGAGTGCAAACGAGAAGCTTTGCCTACGATGGCCTTGGCAGAGCTACGTCGGTCACTACTCCTGAGGCTGGAACGGAGACACTTGCCTACGCAATTTCGGGAGCGCCGTGCGGTGGCGACCCCACTAATCTGTGTCAGAAGACGGACGCACGGGGCGTGGTCACAAGCTACTTCTATGACCAGTTGAATCGGCTCACGGGAAAGAGCTATGTGATACCGGGCGGCAGCAACGTTGCCGCGATGCCAAACATCTGCACTGCGCCTACAGGTCAGTCAGCGAACGTTTGCTATTTCTACGATCAGGGCGGCGCCGGAGCTCACGCTCTCGGTCGGCGGACCCAGATGGTCGATCCGTCCGGTTCGGAAAGCTATACTTACGACCCGGCGGGCAGGATTACGCAACTTGTGAAGGTCATCGGCACCTCAAGCTATACTCTAGGGTATCAGTACAACGCAGCAGACCAGGTCACCCAAATCGCCTATCCGTCGGGCCACACCGTTCAAATGAGCTACAACGTCGTTGGGCAGCTATGCGAGGTCGCACCGCAAACGAGTTCATGCGGGAATTCGAGCAGCCCTTATGCCACGAGCTACACTTACAACCCAGCTGGGCAGTTAATCGGGCTCAAATACGGAAATGGAATTTATGGCACGTTTGGGTTCTCATCCACCAGACTTCAACTCAATTGCTTGGACTATTCCCCGACAAGTCGGGGCGGTGTTTGCGGTCACGATACGACGACCAACTTTGGTCTCAATTACTTCTATAGCCTTGACCAAACCAACTGCCCAGCGGGAACGCCGGGCAATGATGGAGAGATTCAGTGTGTTGTGGACGCGACTTCGACCACCATTACTCCTGGAGCGGGCGGAAGGTCAATTGGATACACGTTCGATGCACTCGGACGATTGAGTACGTCCTTGAGCACCGGGTCCACGCAGTTCCCTCAGTGGGGCCTTTCCGAGACTTACGATAAGTACGGTAATCGCTCCTCTCAGACCGTGACCAACGGCACAGGTCCTTCCAGTTCGCTTTCCTTTGCGAACCCAGGGGGGGCACAAACGAATCACCCGGACGGTTGGTGCTTCGACTTGAGCGGAAACCTGTTGTCAAAGACAGCTTCTCCCTGCCCTCCCTTGTATCCGACCTTCGTCTACGACGGAGAGAACCGGCTCGTCAGCGCGCCCGCTGCCGGAGGTACGTACATCTATGATGGAAATGGAGTGCGCGTACAGAAATGTGTAACGAACTGCACGACATCCTCTACGGTTTTCATCTTCTCGGGCTCACAAGACATCGCAGAATACGACAACGGAGCAGCACCCTCAGCTCCCTCGCGCGAGTTTGTCTATTCAGATGCGATTCCCGGCTCTGAGCTGCTCGCGTCGATCACTAGCGGCTCGACGGTCACGTATTTTCATCCCGACCATCTAAACTGGAGGATTAGCACGAACAGCAGTGGACAGATTAGCGGTGCTCAGGCGCATTTTCCATTCGGGGAATCTTTATATTCGCAGAGTGGGAACGAATTCGTCTTCACGAGCTACCAGCGCGATCCTGAGACCGGCCTAGACTACGCTTTGGCCCGCTACTACGACAGCATGGCGGGCCGATTCTGTTCTGCCGACCCGCTGGGCGGCCAGGTTGATGACCCTCAGACCTGGAATCGGTACGCCTATGCCCGCAATGACCCAATCAACCTAGAGGACCCGAGCGGGCAAGGATTCGGAAGTTGGCTGGCGGGTATCCTCGAAGACATATTCAAGTTCTTTACCGGTGCGATTGATGACAGGTCCGTTCAATGGGGAATATCAGGCTTGGCTACAATTGGAACGGTGATTCGGACCGTTGATGAAGCCAATCCTCAAGGCCAAGCGCAGTCGCCGAACCCGCAACAAAACGCTCAGCAGCCGTCAGTGCGGCCCCCCTATTGCGACCCCGCCATAATGGCTGCAATCCAGGCGGCTTGGGACAAACAATCCCATCCGAATCAGATGGTTCCAAACAGCACGGAAGCTGGATTTCCTGCCTATCGGTACCCGGATGGTTCTTACAGTGCGGGCAACGGTCCTAGAGATAAGGCTCCGCAAATCCAGCTAGGCAATCCGAAGCATTTTGAGATAGCGCGTCGGGGTAGCGCCGTCGCTACTTTCCACACGCATCCACCGGGGACTAGCGGGCTGCCTTCGACACCCAGCGACACGGCTGGCGAAATCGGTGACACCGGTGCCGCCGTGGACAATAAAATAGATGTCTACGTCATTTCTAATCAAGGACTGGCGGTAGCTTCCAAAACGGGTGAGCGTGATCCGACTTGGGGAAAGAATAACTCCCCCTGGATTGTTCAAGGGATAGGCAAGGGAATAGAGGGCTGGTTTCCAAAGCTTCAGCAATTATGTGGCCCGAAGTAAGACCAGAGTAAGGAGGGAGGAATGGCGAACAGATGGTCAGCGCTCATTGTCTGCGTTTTCTTTCTTTTCTTGCCCCAACAGGCGGCACGCTCTCAAAGTCAACGCACCAATCCCGGTTCTAAGTGTGGCGACCAAAGCTTAGGCCTGCCCAACTCTTACGCCGATGCAGTGTTTTCTCAATTTGAACCACCCGACTGGCGAGGATCGTTGATTCGGATTGGGATAAGCGGACCGAGCAGGTTGGATTTGTGGACCGATGGTCAGAACTTCAAACTGTGGACTTACGAGGTTACTCCGCCGAACGTCGTTAAGTCTCTACTTGACCTCGACCTTTCCTGTCGCCTACCGGCGGACCCGGCTGATGCTGCTGCCTTTTTCAACGTTCGCTGGCGAAGCGTGGAACTCCAACCACAGCGATTTGCGAAACTTCATCGCGACTTTATAACGGCATTTTCGCAAGACGTCTCCAAAGCACAGCGGAGATACGAGTCAATGATTGAAACCGGATTGCGAGTTGATCATCTCGACGCGAGTGGTTTTCAGGTCGTTTACGACAACAGCCATGAGCACTTCGAGACGTGGGTCTGGAATGATCCAGAACACGCCCAGGACGAGCCGATGCTCGTATGGCTAGGACAGATTCAAAAGGTGGCGGAGGAGTACGGACTGAAATGAAGTTTGAGGATGCAGGTGAGGCAAACAATCCCACGCGAAGCCTTGATGTGGCAACGAGGCGGGACCCTGAAACTTCAGAAATGGTTTCCCTTTGCCGCTTTAGCTGATGTCCACTTTGCTGAGTTGGCGATTGGCTCCCGTCGTCAACGAACGTGAGTTGGCGAACCTTCCCCTTCGCGCGGCTAAAGCGGTGGCCCTTCATTGAGAACGAGCCAGTAGGGCTGGATATCCCGTTTGCGCTCGGCGAAGGAACGCTGCGGTCGTCGGATCGGAATGTGTTTATGTTGGACATAGATACTGGCGCGGTCGCTGCGGCGCTTAACACTGGCTATCCCGCCGGGAGCGTGGGCTTCGCACCCACTGAACGTCCCTTCCTGCTAACGGTTTCCGCCGACAACTTCGATAGACGGCGCAGTGCGAAGGACACGATTAAGGTGTGGGACACGTCCGGGAAGCTGCTTCGCGAATTGGATGCGTCCCCGAGCGGTGTCCACTTTGAGGTCCAGCTTTCCCGAGATGGCCGGATCGTAATGGGATATACGGGCTCGGAGAAATTTCAGGGCCACTGGTGGCTGGGCCAAGAAGAATCCGGCTCAATAGAATACAACCAATTTACGCTCTGGGATTTCAAGACCGGAAACATCATCGCAGCCTCTCCGCGTATGCCCCCATCGGAATCTCGCAGAGATTTTCTTCTGAGTCCGGATGGTGATGTCGTTTTGCTATATCCCAACACGGCGGGAGGCAAGGTATTGACGTTCTACGACCTCCAAGGGAACGATGAATCTCCTGGGAACTAAGCAGGGGCTATGCAGCGTACACGTTGCGGACTTGTTTAGCGGGTAGCTGTTAGTTGGTCGAAGATATCGCCGGTGGTGACCTGATGCAATGGACCCATCCCTAGTTCTTGCGGGAAGCGGTAAGCTTCGCGCAGTCCAGGGAGGGACTTCCATGAACCGCCGTCGCCGGGGCGGTGGGAAAGTGGAAATCCCGCAGGGATTTCCAAGTCGTGATTTCTGTTAGCCATTGAAAGAAGGAGACCCGTATCCTCCTTGCCAATCTGACGGCGGGGTTATGGACGCTCTTCGGGCTTGGCGAAAGTCACCGTTGCCCGCTGGGGAGGAAGGGATCGGTGACAAGCACCCACCTGCTCGCGGATGGCGAGCGGCTTACGCCAGCAGCCCCTTGACGAGATCGGCCAGTCCGTGTTCGGCGAGGTGTTGCGCCATGGTCTGGCACCCACGATCGCAGTCGGGGTTTGAACTGAGCCATAGAGCGAACAGCACGAGGACCGCGCCGCCGACGAGGAGGTGGTCTTGTGTTTGGTTCTTCATGCAAACAATGTTAGCACGCGGCGATTGGGCGCCAAGTGAGACAACATGGTGTCCCAGGTAATTCTTTGGACACACGAGCCCGCTAAGCTTTGCGCTTCGGCGCTCTACGTGATCGAACGCGGGTAAAGCTTTCAGTGAGTCAGCCGATTGATACTGCTGGAAGCACATTTGCAACGCGGCCCCGCATGCCGCCAAGTGCATGGTCCACCGGCTCGGCCCTGCGGAGGGTATGCGCCATTCTGCGGGCCCGAGAGTTCGGAACTTAGTTTTGCATTCTCTTTGAGTGGCCAATGTTACGTCGTTACGGTAGGGCGACGGCGCCCTGAGGATAACGTGAAGGGAAAGGCCGAATCTAACGTTCCGCGTTCAGTGGCCGCGGGTTGTTCGGAGCATTTACCTGACTCTCCTGCGTCTGACAATCATCTTCCGTGCCATTGCGAAGAAGAGATCCCGATCCTCTGGACTCATCCGGCCGGTCAGCCTCCGGAATGAGTGAGGACACGAGCGTCCTTTCCGGAGTGCCCCCATCCACGGTCTTCATCCTTGCTGGTTACGGCAAGAGCTGGAGGCTGGGAGGGCGTACCTCCATCGTAGAAGAGTTGATAGAGTGGAACTTCGAGAGCTCGGGCGAACTTTTCGAGTGTTTCAATCGCTGGGACGGTGTGACCGTTCTCTACGCGAGAGATATAGCAACGCAGCAGTCCGGTTCGCTTCTCAACGTCTCCCTGCGATCGGTTCTTTGCTTCTCGCAGGTCGCGCAGGCGGTCAGCAATTGGCATGTATGAGCCTCGTTGCGTCGTGATGAGGAATTCCTCCAGGCGATTGTAGCACCCGCAGGAATTATAGACTTCGAACAACACGCACCGCGCCCACATCAACGGCACAGGACAGGGTCGGAGGACGATGAACAGCCTCCGAGTCTATGCTACGAATCCGCTCGGATCGGAGGTCAATCTAGGTTATTCTCGTTCCTTCTTGGGGGAGCTTTTGTGCTTGACAAGGGAGCCGCTATCTGCTAATGGTCATTAACAGAAAGAAGAAGCTGAGGTCAACTCAAGACGCGGCAAGAGACCTAGGGATCCATGCAATTACTCTTCATCGCTATATTTTGGCAAAGAAAGTGCCTGCGCCGGACGTACAGACTGTCGGTGGGATCAGGGTTCGCCTTTGGAGTAAGGGTGATATAGACCGAGTCCGAAAGATTCTGCCGAAGATCGCGAACGGGAGAGCAAAGCGGAAGAGCAGTAAATCAAGAAGCAAAGGGTAGCTCGAGCGAGAGCGGGACGCGCCGGTGCGAGAACACCGAACGCGCCCCTAACCAAGGTCGCACGTCTGAGGTGCAACGATGGCTGGAAGACAAAGTATCCATTTTTCAGTTGGGTCGCAACTTCCCCGATGTCATGGCCTTGTCGCATTTCCTGTGCCTGAATCCAGAGCAAAATCCCCGCCATAGATGAGCAACTGCACGGGTTGTTGAGCGCGGACGAAGGTATTCGCTCCGCAGAAAGTCATTGGTGTGTTCGCAGCGATCTAGGCTACGTGTAGCCGAAAGGATCGACGGAATGAAAGTGGATGCCTATGGCGAGATGTACTTGTGGAATCGAGGTATCGACCGAATCGTTCGTTCGCTGCAGCGTTTAGGGGTCCTCGCGGTCGTGTCGGAGCAGAGGCTGAAAGCGTATGAGGTACGGCTCGAAGAGATCCGTGCAGGTCTCAACGCCGACTTTGCCGAGACCATGGGCGGAAGGGAACGCGCCGATGAAAACCGTCTCCGGCGACAGCGAACTGCCTGGGAAGCGACCCGCACCGATAACCAAATGCGATCGGCGTGATGCCAAGAGAATCTCGGAGATCAGGGAAGACGGTCGGCTCTTGAAGTGCAGGCATTCATCGCCGCCACCGCATTCGAACTCAATGTGGGCCGTCACTCGATACGTTGCTAACTATGTTGTCGAGGCGTACACAAGCGGGCGTCCGATGGGGGAATGGAAAGCACCAATCAGTTTCCGGGTTCGGCAGGAATTGCGAGCGGAGCTTGAAGATTTCGCCGCGCGAGAAAAGCGGACGCTCGGCAATATTGGCGAGCTGATTCTCGAGTGGGGTTTTGAACAGCTGAAGGCGGCTGGATCTACCGAGCGATTGCTAAGGAGCCGAATCTCCCGGTCAGCCACGAAGCGAACGTACTAAGGAATGACGGTCGTGCGCCTCCGGCCAGCGGCGCAGATCGAACCGCCTGTTTCTCGGACGAGCACATGGACAGTATTGCTGCCAGCCGACTTCCTTGCCTGCGGACACCGCAAGCAGCAAGCAGCGAACCCCCGACGCGGGACAGCTGCGAAGAGACTGCAACGCCAGACGAACAACTTCTGTGGCGAGTTCGCAACGGAGATATAGCTGCGCTTGGATTATTGTTTCATCGCTACGAGCAAGTCGTTCGCGGCGTCAGCCGCAGAATTCTTCGAGACGCGTCCGAGGCTGAAGACTTGGTCCAAGACCTCTTCCTGTTTATCCAGCGGAAGTGCTCAATCTTTGATGCGTCACGCAGTTCAGCCGGCTCGTGGATTATTCAAATGGCATACCAGCGAGCCATTGAGCGGCGGCGGCACTTGGCAGCCCGGCACTTCTACAATCGCGCAGACCTCCAAAGCACCGCGGGCCACGTGGTCGGTATACCGACCACGGAGCACGATTATTCCGCAGAGGCTGTGTTTGGACGTAATGGTTTAGAGAAGATTATAAGCGAATTATCGGAGCCTCAGCGCGAGACGTTGCGACTGCACTTCTTCGAAGGATATAGCTTCGCTGAGATAGGGGAAAAGCTGCGACAGAACGTGGGAAACGTGAGAAATCACTACTACCGCGGACTCGACAAGTTACGGCGAGCCATGATCGGAAGTAGCCTGGGAAATTCGAAGCGCCGAGATGCTTAAGAGGGGCGGAAGAGGAAGGGATGACGGGTCGCAAGGGCGACCACACGAGGAATTTGTTGAGTTCTGCGCCCTCTGGACGGCTGGCGAATTAACCAAGGACGAGCAACAAGAGCTGGACGCGCACCTAGGTCAATGTGAGGAGTGTCGCACGACGCTGCGAGAGTTTGAGAAGACGGTGGACTTGGCAATTCCTCTCCTTGGTCCAGGGCTCTGCGATCCCGCAATGCCGAGACGGGAGTTCGCGGATGTGCGCTCTGGCCCAGTCGGAGACGAACGAGAAGAGATCGGCCGAAACAACGATCGCGAGTCGAAACAGGATGGGGTCTTCGGCCGTGCCAGCGTCGACTGGAATTATGTGTGGGTTCCGCTTGCGGCGGCCGTTGCCTTGATCGTGGCTTTGGGGATTTACTCGTTCCAGATCGGGAGGCGCCGAGGGCAGGAGTCGAGCCTGGCCGCCAGCGGGGTCTATGGTCCAAAACTAGAGGCGCTTGAGCAGCAGTTGAGCGATGCCGGGCACGCCCGCGAGGTGTTGTTGGGCGAGCTCTCGGAGAGAGACCGCGCGATTACAGACCTGAGGCGTCAGGTTGAAAAACAGTCTACTGCCCTACGACAGATCAAGTTAGAAGAGAGTGCGTTTGCAGAATCTGTGAAGAACCGCGACACTGAGATACAACACGCAGCAGAGCTGCAACGCCAGCTGTCAGAGAAGACCGAAGCGGCCCAGATGACCATCGAGAAGGCGCAGGGAGATCTCGACAGGTTGCGCGAAGCGCGGTCGCGCGACGAGTCGGTCGCGGCATCGCTCGAAGCTCAAATCGGTGACCTCAATGCACAGCTTCGTGAACGTGAGGAGACCATTAGCAAGCAGGACGAATTGCTGGCCCGCGATCGAGACATTCGCGACCTGATGGGCGCGCGCGACCTTTATATAGCCGAAGTTTATGACGTTGCTCGTGACGGTGCTACCCAGAAGCCTTACGGAAGAGTTTTCTATACGAAGGGAAAGTCGCTGATCTTCTATGCATATGACCTGGATCAACAGCCGGGCGTGAAAGACGCCAGCACCTTTCAAGCGTGGGGGCAAGACGGGCCAGATCGCCAACAGGTTTTGAACCTCGGCATTTTTTATCAGGACAGCGTCTCCAAGAAGCGCTGGGTTCTCAAATCTGATGACCCGCGGGCGCTTGAACAGATCAATGCCGTGTTTGTCACGGTAGAACCTCACGGGGGCAGTCATAGACCCAGTGGCAAGCCATTGCTTTTCGCCTCGCTGAAGATAGAGCCAAACCACCCATAGCCCAAGAAATTCGGCAATACATTCGCGAGTCGCATGGATTGGTCAATGAAGTTCGCTTGATACAACTGGGAATTCTCCTGCGTAGGTCGAGAGAGTTTTGCGGAAATTTCTCGGTTTCAGGAGAGCCACCGTGCGACTGCGTCACATCCTCGCGTTTTTCTGCCTCAGCCTTTTTAGCTTTGCGCCGCTCTGTGCACAATCACCGAACGGAACCATCAGCGGCCTGGTGGTCGATCCTACAGGCGCGATTGTCGTGGGCGCAGACGTTCTCGCTGCAAATGACGCAACCGGTGCGCAACACGTCACGAAGACCAATCAGGATGGAATCTATCTTGTCTCAAGCCTGTCGCCGGGAACGTATCGCCTCCAAGTATCAAAGATCGGCTTCAAAACCCTCATCAAACCCGACATCGTTTTGAACGTGCAGGATGCACTGGCTATCAATTTCACGTTGCCAGTCGGGGCCATATCGGAGGTTGTGACTATCACGGCGGGCGCGCCGATTGTGAACACAACGGAGGGCTCCGTAAGCACCGTCGTAGACCAAAACTACGTCAAGAACATGCCGCTTAACGGCCGAAGCTTTCAGGACCTGATCCTGCTGACTCCGGGCACGGTCACGCAAAACCCCCAGATCAACGCCCAGTCGACGAATGCCGAACTCGGCCTGGGCGGGGAATTCAGCGTGAATGGCCAGCGCCCGGAATCAAATTACTACACGGTGGATGGTGTGAGCGCAAATGTGGGAACGGCCGCCGGGATTGGATTCTCTGAAGGAGCAGGACCGAGCGGCTCGGTTCCCTCCGCGACCGCTCTTGGAACGACGCAGGCTCTTGTGTCCGTGGATGATCTCGAGGAATTTCGCGTGGAAACATCGACCTACTCCGCCGAATACGGCCGCAACCCAGGCGGCCAGTTCGCATTCGAGACGAAATCGGGAACGAACCAGTGGCACGGAACTACTTACGATTACCTACGAAACGGAGTTTTCGACGCGCGGAATTGGTTCAATGGCTATTACGACTTGAAAGAACCAGACCTTAAGCAGAACGATTTTGGAGGAACTCTGGGTGGCCCGCTGGAAATTCCCCACGTGTACAACGGAAAGGACCGGACGTTCTTCTTTTTCTCCTACGAAGGGCTGCGATTGACGGATCCTCAAGCGGCCACGTTGACCTACGTTCCCGACGCTCCCCTGCGCGCAAGCGCCCCGTCTCCGCTCGCCGCAGCTCTCGATGCTTTTCCCCTACCTAACGGGCAGGACCTCGGAAACGGCATCGCGCAGTTCCTCGGCAACTGGTCGAATATCAGCTCGCTCGATTCGACCAGCGTCCGACTGGATCAAACCGTGAACGAGAAAATCAGACTGTTTTTCCGGTTCAGCGACACGCCTTCGAGCGCGACAAGCCGGGGAGCGGCCTCCTACCAGACGCCGTCCGAGTACAGCACGCTCCAGTACGGAATGAAAACATACACGGCTGGCGCGAGCTTGTTGCTGACATCGCACATGAGCAACGATGTTCGGTTCAATTACAGCTCAAACGACGCCGCGCGCCCGCAGATCATAGACAGTTTTGGTGGCAACACCCCCGCGGACCTGGCGGCGCTTTCGGGTCTCGGCCGGGGTGCTGCGCCGAACGTCAGCCTCTTCTATGGAGGTTACGACGTGTCAATCGGTCAGTACCGGGAGTCGGCAACCGAACGGCAATGGAATCTCGTGGATGCAGCGGACCTCTCCGTAGGACGTCACCAGCTGAAATTTGGAGCCGACTTTCGCCGTTCGTTCTCGTTCTCGATTCCCGCAAGCCCCAACGTCTCCTACTTCTACTTGAGCCCATCCGACGTGCAGTCAAACAGCGCCTTGGCGATTGCAGAGAGTTTTGCGCAAGCGTTCCCGGCCTATGTGAATTTGTCCGTGTTTGGCCAGGATACGTTGAAAGTTTCGGACCGCTTGACCGTCTCGCTCGGGCTGCGATGGGAGGTCAACCCGGCACCGGGCGTAACCCAAGGGCTAAAACCCTATGCCATTGAAGGATCAGGGCCAAGCACGTGGACACTGGCTCCTCAAGGAACTCGTCTTTGGAGAACGACTTGGTACAATTTTGCGCCCCGCCTCGGAATTGCCTACGTTCTCAGGGACACACCGGGATGGAACATGGTCCTTCGAGGAGGAGTCGGCGTGTTTTACGATACGGGGCAGCAGCTTGGCTCACAAGGTTTCCTGGGCCCTGGATTTGGAGCGGAAGCACTGTTCTTCGGGCCGCCCGTTTCGTTCCCTCTGGCTCCCGGACAGGCCAATCCTCCGATCGTGAATCCTCCTCTGGCTCCCTACAACGCGATCGTCTACGCTTTCTCTCCCCACCTTCAGCTTCCATATTCCGTCGAATGGAACACCAGCATTGGACAGGAGTTCGGCCAATCCCAAGCTTTGTCGATTTCCTACGTCGGGGCGCACGGGGCTCGTCTTCTGAGGAACACTGAAATCTCCGGCAATGCCGTCGGCAATCCAAACGTGCCGGACGGATTCTACATCGGGCAGAACGGGCTTACCTCTGACTACAATGCTTTGCAGGTTCAATTTCTCCGGAGGCTGACCCAAGGAGTCACGGCCATTGCTTCCTACACGTTTTCGCACTGCATTGATTACGGATCTCAAGATTATTTCGTCGGGTATCAGAGGGGAAACTGCGACTACGACTCGACCCAGTCTTTCTCCGCGGCATTTTCCTATGATCTTCCCGCCCTGTCGCGAAACGGTTTTTGGGGGGAGCTCTTCAATCACTGGGGTTTGGATGACCGGTTCACGGCACGGACGGGCTTTCCAGTCACTCTGAACGGCAATTCCACCATTGATCCGGAAACAGGGGACGTGCTGTATTCCGGGCTCAACATCGCCCCCAGCCAACAGGTCCTAGTATACGGAGAGCAGTGCGCGGCGGCATACAACAACGGACGCATCTGTCCGGGCGGGAGAGCGATCAATCCTGCAGCATTTGCACTGCCGGCTTCAGGTGCCTTCGGATCCGCCCCTCGCAACTTCGTGCGAGGTTTTGGCGCGTGGCAGATGGATTTTGCCGTCCGGCGCGACTTTCCGATACGGGAGCGCATGAAATTGCAGTTCCGCGCCGAAGGCTTCAATGTTTTCAATCATCCGAGCTTCGGCTCGATCAACCCGAATTTCGGCCAGAGCACGTTTGGTCAAGCAACGGGCACGCTGGCCAGCACGCTTGGAATCCTGAGCCCTCTCTATGAGATGGGAGGGCCGCGCTCGCTCCAGTTCGCGCTCAAGTTGCTGTTTTGATCTTCCGCGAAAATGAAGCTCGCAAAGCCAAATCAGCGCGGTTTCCGGCGCAACGGGGAAGCGGAGCAACTTCGCATTCTCCGCCGAATGTTCAAGTTCTTCGTGTTGCTGACGGCAGTCCTGGGACTGCCGAGCGCTTTCCTGGCTGCAATGTCTCTCGCTCAAACCTCTGCTCCGCTTCCCGTTCGGAGTGTCTTGGAGGCCCGCTCATTTGCCCCACTCTCAACCGTTGAATTTTCCCGAGACAGCAACTGGCTGGCCTATGTCGTGCAGGATCAGACGAAAACTGCTTCTCGGATGGAAGGATCAACGCGCAAGACGCACATTCCCAGTTGGGCCGAGGGAAATGGCGTTTATCTCTTGAATCTGGCGACGAGGGAGTCTCGAAATCTGACCGGAGGCGAAGGGGAGAGCTGGCTTCCTTCGTGGTCTCCCGACGGTCGTTACCTTGCGTTTCTCTCGAGCCGTGACGGCAGTGGAGAAGCAAGACTGTGGGTATGGGATCGAACGACGAACCAGATCAGGGAAGCATGCGACAAGAGAATAAGCGCCAATCAGATCGAGTGGATGCCCGACAGCCGAAGAGTCATCTTGACAATCCTGCAAGACTCTCGACGGGACTGCGGTGAGGGCAAGACAGTACAGTTGCCGCCCGGCGGCGAAGCAAACCATGCCAATCCTGCGAAACTTTCGACGGTTCGCGTGTACGAATCGCATGCTTCTGCGAAAGGGGAACCGGTTTCGCCGGCAGACCCCTGGAACCTAGCTGTCAGTCCTGTGAACCTTGTGATCGTGGACGTTGTTTCAGGAGAAGTCAGCTCTGTCGTCGAGAATCGGAGGATCGCGGCTTACAAAGTGTCTTCTGACGGTTCGCAGATCGCCTTCTCCACTCCGAAAAGATTTGAGGAGCCGGGCTCTCAGCAGATTCTGTTTGACCTGGCCGAGGTCACACTCGCATCGCATCGCGTGAACATCCTCGCGTCCAATATCCGCCTGGACTACGACGGAGCGGAATTCAATTGGTCGCCGCAGGCGCGGTTTGTGGCCTTTCACACGGGTGGCCCCTCCGAGGCGATCCGGGACTGCTACGTCGCTCCGGTCGCCGGCGGGCCACCGCGCAATCTGACAAACTTCCGTTCAAAAGATGAGAACGATCATTGGATATCGTCAGTGCCACTATGGGACGGCACGGGGCACGTCTACTTCATCCGAAACGGCGCGCTCTGGAGAGCATCCGTTGACGAAGGACCTGCAGTGGTGGGGCGGATCGCGGGCCACACGATTGAGCGTCTATTGGAAGCTCCTGACGCCGGCAGACTTTGGATAGAGGATGGCGACCGCTCAACAACGGTACTAGTCGCACGAGACCATCTTCGAAAGCAGGATGGATTCTATCGAATGGGATTGGCCGATGGCCTGAACTCCAGGTTCGAGGAGCGCGGCCAATGCTACACATGCCAGAACATGCTTGGCCCGATCGCCGTTGCCAAAGATGGTCGTAGTCTCGCATACGTGAGCGAAGACGCCCAGCATGCCCCGGACCTGTGGATGAGCGATCATTCCTTTCGCGAGGCTCTGAAACTCACCGATCTCAATCCGGAATTTCATTCCTACCGAATGGGAGAGGCCCGCCTGATTCACTGGCTCAGCGACGATGGCCAGGAACTGAGCGGCGCACTGCTCTTGCCATCTGGGTTTCACGACGGAACCCGTTACCCGCTCGTTGTCTGGGTGTACGGCGGCAGTACGCTTTCAGACAACCTGCTGCGGTTCGGACTCGGCGGTGCAGGCCCATTCAATTTCCAGCTTCTGGCGACACGCGGGTACGCCGTGCTTCTGCCCGACTCGCCAAGGAGTAAGGGCGATCCGATGCTGCAGCTCGAAAAGACGATTCTTCCCGGAGTGAATCGAGTGATTGAAATGGGAATCGCCGATCCGGGACGTCTGGGTGTCATGGGGGTGAGCAACGGTGGTTACAGCACTCTCGCGCTGATGGTTGAAACCAATCGCTTCAAGGCGGCCGTCGAAATGGACGGCATGGCGAATCTGATGGGCCTGTATGGAGAAATGGACGAAACAGGCGCGGCCTTCGGGACATCGCTCGAACATATGTTTGATGTCATGGGGGGGACGCCCTGGGAATACCGCGAGCGATACATTGAGAATTCTCCGATCTTTTACTTGGACAGGATCCGAACACCGCTCCTAATTATTCATGGGGACCGAGACAGAGTGGTTATCCCTTCGCTCGGAGACGAGATTTTTGTCGGACTTCGAAGGCTCGGTCGCGAGGTGGAGTACGCCAAGTACACAGGCGAGGGCCATTCCCAGCTCGATTGGAATCGAACAAATCAAGAAGACGTTTGCAATCGGATGATCAACTGGTTCGAACGACATCTGAAGTAGTCGGAAGTTTCAGACGAACTGGCCTCCCTCTTGAGTGCGCCCCGGCCCCTCTGGAATTGTTGTCCCTGACCCTGTGGATCGTGCGGCGACGAGAGGAAGTTCTGGCGGAAGGCTGATTGGCCAGGCAGCCCCCGCCAGAGTGTTTACCTACTCATCGGCTTCATACGCGGAAGAAGTGGCACGTTCGTCCGCACCGTCGGTCGACATGAAAGGACCTTTGATTGTCGAGCTCTGTATGCTGACGAGGGCCGGCGCCGTTGTGACGATCTGCGGTTTTTGATATTCCATGGTTCTTCACCTCCTTCCTGTGCGATGCGCCGCACGGGTGAACAGTTAGGGTTGAGGCATACGGACGCGGAGATTCCTCACTCATCGGCTTCATAGCCGGAGGACGTTGCGTGATCATCCGAGTCCGTGGGCACGTACAGGCCCTTGGTCTGCGAAGACTGGACGGCGGCAATTGCCGAGTCCGACACGAGGATCTCAGGCTTTTCGTATCTCACTTTGATCACCTCCTTTCATTGTGGCGTTCCCGCGTTGAGCTAGCTGCTAGCCAAACTTTGATCTGAGGCCTGTTGCCACGGGGGCATTCGAATACCGAGCAAGACGGCAAGAAAGGACTCTTGAAGTCTTTCGAGTCATGCTCGAGATCAAGCCCTCTGAGCCAGCACTCGAACTGGAGGGCTCGGAGAAAAGCCGCGATCGGGAATTCTCGCCCTGCTCTGGCTTTATCGAGTGCTTCAGAGAAGCCCTCTCGGTCCAAGATTCCGAGCGAACTGCCCAACATGTCCCGGGCTAGAGTGGACAGAGCCGCCGAGTTCCGGGCTAGAGTGTCGAGCGGACGCCGAATGACAAACGCCTTCCGTCGGCGATTTAATACGCTCTCCGGCACAGTGCCGGCGAGAGCGCGACGAAGAAGCGAGCGGCGCTGTCGCGGTCGGACCAACTGCGTGCGGGGCAGGGCAAACATGAACTCCAGGAACTCTCGGTCTAGGAATGGGTACCGCTTTTCATACGGCGGCGAGCATGGAGGAGGGATGCACCCAAGCTGCCTTCGAACCGCATCGAGAGCTGCAATGTTCTCCTGAAAGCTCGGCAGCGGTCCGAAGATCCTGAACCTTGCTGGATAACCTAGCATCGCTCGGCGATTGCGCCTGACGAACTCGTCGGCGATCCATCTCGCGCCCCGCAAGTGCTTCGATAGCCCCAAGTCCGGTATAGGGAAAAATCCTTGCGCCAGCTCGATCAAGAGGCGGATCCAAGGCCTGCGCTTGGCGAGTGCCCAATCTTTTAACCGCGAGGCGAGTGCCAGAAAGCGGGCCCTCGCCAACAGGTCGGCCAGTTCTGGAGTCGGGCTTGGCACACCGCCGGTCACCTCATCGCCTCCGATGCCGGAAAGGAGGACTCGGCTCCCCTGCCGTACGAGACAGTCGGCAAGCAGATTTGCCTTGCCACCTCCCGATGGGCCCGATCCGGGAGTGGCAGCAAAGACGGTCCCGGCAAGGGCAAGATCGAAAGTCGGACATGTTCCTGCGTTGATGTGAGAACCCGCGCAGCCACGCTTGCTCTCAACGACCGCGACATAAGGGCGCTCATTCCAGTTCGGCTCGGAATCGTCGAAGTAGGAAACCGTATCGAGGCGCGGAGTCTCTTCCCCGCCCTGCGCGAGAATCGCGTCCGCCATGCAGACGATCGAAGAGGAATCCATGCCGCCGCTCAGTTCGGCGAGGACAGGAGAATCCGACCGAAGCCGCCGACGCACCGATTCGCGGAACACCGCTCGGAAGTGCTCCTCATATTCCGAATCGCTGGCGTAACGAATGCTCTTTGCCGGATCAAAATTCCAGTACTCGACAACGGACCTCTGTCCTGCCCACAGTCGGACATAGTGGGATGGAGGTACAGCGAAGACTCCGACGTAAGGTGTGAGATGAGCCGCGGGAAACATCCCGAGCCATCCAGCCATGTACTCCTCGTCAAGATCGAAGGTCTTCTCCGCGAGAAGGACAAGCGGATCGAGAATGCTGCTCCAGATGATCTGGCCGTCGTCGGTCGTGTAGTAAAGATGACGGGATCCGATTGGGTCCTTGGCAAGGATCAGTAGATTCTCAATCGGATTCCAGATCGCGAGCGCCCAGTCGCCGATCAGTCTTGCAAAACAGTTGGTGCCCCATCGTTCGTAAGCAATCGCGGCAAGGGCCCCATCGGACCTATCTTCTGGGTGGCGGGACTCCAAAAGTCTTTCCAGGTCAGATCGACTATCAAGCCTTCCGTCCCAGGTCAGAACTTCGCCTGAATTGAGAACAAACGGTTGTCTTTCGGCGCGCGAGGCTAGGGTGGTGTGAAGGGCGCGGCAGAGGATGGCAGTTCCTTCCTTTATGTACGCCGTTTCTCCATCCGGGCCATACGGGGCGAGCAGTTCCCTCACCTTCTTCAGATACTCTGCCTCGATCGGCCGCCGGTCGAGATTCCATCTTCCAAACTGAGCACTCACGGCTTTGAACCTTTTCTCTCTGTGCGGTTCGGCTTTTTCAGCATCGGTCGAGCACCGAATAGATCTCGGCCATGTAGGGTTTGTCGTTGACCACCCGACCGCCAATCTCGACCCATGCATGCGCCTTAAACGGCAGCTGCTGCGCTCCGATCACCATCTCTGCGGGCACGCCGTGCCGCCTCAACAGGCAAGTGGTCGCTGCAGATCTCTGGAGGCACAAAACTTCCTTCCAGTACCAGATCGAGGCCATGTCGACCGCGGAACAAATCCGTTCGACGGTGTCCTCTCGTGGCCTGGCGGGCGCGACTTGACAGTTGCGGACCCGGCCGTAGAGTGCGGCAAAGCTACCGCGCGCGAGATACACATCGAAAAACACCAGGCTCCCATAGGCCTTCAGAAAAAGAACCCACACAGCAAGCCTCCCCTTTCACACAGGGACCTGCAGCTCGCAGCAAAGGAATGCCATTCGATCCGTCAGCGCTTCGATTCTGTCGCTCAAGGGAAGGACCGGAGAATGGCCGCGAAACCGGTTGTAGTCCATCAGAATGGGATGCTGGGAGGAATTCGCCGTTTGAAGCTCGGCGACCATTTTCCGCGCATGCAGTGGATTGCAATTTTGGTCTGCATCTCCCGAGACGATCAGCGTCGCGGGGTAGGTAACACCGTGACGCACGTGGTGATAAGGCGAATAGCGGAGAAGGGCGGCGAAGTCGTCGGGATCTTCGGAGCTACCGAATTCGTCTCGCCACACATGAGCGTTGTCGAACAGATGGTATCGAAGCATGTCTAGGATGGGGACCATGCACACAACGGCCCGGAACAGATCCGGGCGCTGTGTGAGGGCGACGCCAACGAGCAACCCTGAATTGGACCCTCCGAAGATGGCAAATTGGTCGGGACTTGTTCTGCCGGTGGCAATGAGCCACTCGGCGGCAGCGAGGAAATCGTCGTAGGCCCTCTGACGGTAGTGTCGCTTGGCAGCCTTGTGCCATTCGGCCCCGAGCTCCGATCCTCCTCGGATGTTAGGAAGCGCAAACAGGCAACCCCTTTCCACGAGAAACGCCACGAAGACACTGAACTGCGGCGTCATCGAAACGCCGTAGCCTCCATAGGAAGTCATGATCGCCGGATGGCAGCCACCGTTGAGCACATCCCGGCGGCCCACCAAGAACATCGGGATTGGAGTGCCATCCTTCGAGGTGTAGCAGACTTGCTTGTGGCCGTAGCCGTCCGAGTCAAACGGGATTTTTTTCTGTGCCCAGAGCTCAAACTCATTGCTACTCACCGAACACAGCAGCGTCGCGGACGGGCGTGTGAACGACTCGGTTTCGACAATAACCTCGTCACTTTCACTTGAGGCTGCCAGGAACCGGACTGTGTTGCCGCCTGTGAGGACAGGCCGTTCATCGGTCTTATTCCCCTCGAGGTCAAAGACCGAGATGCAGGTTTCCTCCTGGCGAACATAGGAGACCAGGATGCGATCCCGAGAAACAATCCACTGGTGAATTCGACTGTTCTCCTCGGGAACCACATCGACCCACTCAAAATCTTGGTTCCCGCGTGAGCGGAGTTCGACGATCCGGAGATTGGGCGCCTCGCGGTCCGTGATGGCGAGAATTCTTGCGGGAATAAGTCTTGGACCGAAACTGTACTCCGCCCCAACCAGGACTTGGCGCGGCGGGTCGTTCGACTCAAACGACTTGAGATAGAAATCGGTCCGGATCTTGTCGAGGAATCGATACACAAGAAAGCCGAGCCGGGCGCCATCGAAGACGAGGCACAGACGGAGATGCTTGTCTTCCCCGGCGCAAAAGATCTCTTCATCATCCGTGAAGGGCGTTCCCAACGCGTGGTGGCAAGCGGCTCGATAAAACGGCCTCGCCGCTTCCCGTGATTCATGGACGTAGCAAAAACCCCTGCCGTCCGGGTCGAAGGCAAACCCTCTCAGGTATCCGCAGGGAAGAACATCCGGAAGAGTCCGCCGGCCTTCGATATCGAATAGCGCGAAGGTCCCGGTGCGTTCCCCTCCTTCCTTGATTTCGAACAGCAACAGTCGTCCGTCGGGCGAAACCCGCAGGGGCCTGACAGATCTGTACTTCCCGCCGCCCTGTCGAGCGGGGTCGATGAGGAGTTGGTCTTGCCCACCGAAACCGTCGCGCATATAAATGCATGGCTGTTCCTGTTCGGGTAGGCGCTTCCTGAAAAAATATCGGTTGCCAACTTTCTGGAACGAATCGTAGGTCTCAATAGCCAAAAGTTGACGAATGCGCTCTCGAATCCGCTCGCGTCCTGGAACATGGTCCAAGTAAGAACGGGAGTGCCGCGTTTGTTCGCAAATCCACTCGCGCGTCCTTGGAGAGTTCTGATCTTCGAGCCAGCGATAAGCATCGGTGACGGGTACGCCGTGCAGTATCTCGGTGATGGGCTCGACCGCCGATACTGGTGGCGTGGAAATCAACTCAGGCACAGTTCGCTCCTTCGGGCCGCCTTGATTGCTTCGCGGTACATCCGTCGCGTCAAGCCACGGAAATATGCGGCCCGGCTCGCATCTCGAAAGAGATCGGGCGACCGCCAAGAGTCATTCGCAACTGCATAGACAAAAACGGCAACGAGAGGAGAGAGTGCCATCTCCCGCCTCAGTTCGTCTGAGGAATAGAAGGGTATCCACGGTCGGAGATATGCCGCGGTAAGACGTTCGCTGGCGGCCGGATTCTCGATTCCGGTGCGGTCCAAGTACGTGCGCAAATATTCGAAAGTCATCAGCGGATGGCTGATGCAGCCTTCGGCCCAGTCGAGGAACACGCAGCGGTCCCCGCTCACGAGAACGTTGCCGGGGCTAAGGTCGATGTGCCCGAGCGCATCCGGAAAGTGGGAACGCGCAAGAAGCGCGCAGGATTCTTCGAGTCCTTCGGCAAGAGTCCTGAGCTCGGAACGGGCGAGGGGCGCGGGAGACAGCTTTTCCTGTGCCGACATTAGTTCGCTCATCCGGGAGAGGAACGGCCCGATTTGTTTTGCGAGCGTCGGCAACCGGAGGTCCCTCAACTGGGCCGTCTCGCGCAGCTTCGCTGTCTTTTCAATGGAGGCGATCTGAAGCTGAGCGAGTTTTTCAGCCGTGTGTTGCCATGCGGCGAAATCTGTTGTGTTATAGAGCGGTGTGCCCTCGGCTTCCGCCGCCAGCCACCCGTTCCAACCGGGGTGAACGCCGAGGATCTGGGGCAGGGAAGCCGGGAAAATCCGCGCCAGAGCAACAGTGACACGCAGCTCGTGGGAATTGGGCGCTCCGGTGGCCTTGAACCATACGGCGCGGTCCTGGGTTTCCATACGAATCAGGCTGAACACGGGACTTGCGTTCAGTTGCTGGAAGGCGCCGGTCAATCGTAGGCCTAGCGGCGCAATCTGCTCCTGCGTCCAATGGAAAAGATCCCTAAGCCATCCGGGTCTGGAAAACGGACCAGATTCCTCATTTTTCGCGGAGGCATTTAGTTCCTTGAGCGAATCCCAAATCACTTGAGCTTGGTCCGGCCCTACGCAACTATCCAATTCACCACGCGGTACCCAGACCGCGCCTGTCCGCGCGGCGTCGTTTTGTTGCACGGACTCCAGGATCGCCCACCTAGGTTCTCCGTCTCGGCTGCAAGTCGGAAGGCTCCGAATCATCAAACAATAGCCTTCAACTCCCCACACTCTGCTGAGGCCAACTGTCAGTTGCTCTGCGACTCGTTGGCACGGTTGAATGATCAGCCGTGGCATACCCAAACCGGCGCCAGTCGGGACAAGAAGAATTTCGGAAGCGCTTCGTCGCATGACGATCAAGCGGTACGTGCTGGATTCTCCGCGATGTGACTCCATAAAGAGTCTCCCGTCGGCAGCTCTTTCTTACGTGAGCTTCCCATTGCGAACAGACTTTACGACGTGATGCTTTTGCAGTGCGTTAATGAACTCGACAACGTCCGCGCGCACGGTCTCCTTCTCCGCGTCATACCTGCGGCTGATCTCGTCTGCGATGCGCGACTCGTCGTAGCCTTGTTGCATCAATTCCACAATTTGGGCGCCAACAGCGTTCAGGCAGAACATCTGGCCGCGGTGAACGTCCATCAAGATTCCGCCATCCGCCGTCGTAGTCGCTCGAATTGTGTCGGCGATGCGAAACATTTAAGTCCCCTCCCACTTAGGTCACCAGTTGGCTAGTCGAAATGTCCTATAACGTCTTGGCAGATTCCAGAAACCCGCCAGCTTGTTCGCGGAAAAAACCAGAAGTTCATAACCGACTGGAAACAAGGGAGATCGCCTAAACATCCCGACTCACCTATCGGGTTGAGTGTTCGCGTCCCGAACGCTCAAAGGCGGTCACGGACTACATTGACGAAAAGAGCTGTTGCAGTGTGGGATCTGACGTCTGGAACACGGATGATTTGCTGTCTCTGATGACCTCACCCTGATGCATCACGATCATCCTTTCCATCCAGGCAATCGAGTGAAGGCGGTGAGAAACGACGACCAGAGTCGTCTGTGGCAATGAAGTCCGAATATTTCGGAGAATCCGT
>Ga0335081_10001362_pt1 | contig 38978 bp, 31 predicted proteins | sample Lox_Sample_35_FD_206713 | JGI IMG/M metagenome (GOLD analysis project Ga0335081, IMG submission 206713) | Soil microbial communities from Loxahatchee National Wildlife Refuge, Florida, United States - Lox_Sample_3.5 | ecosystem: Environmental > Terrestrial > Soil > Wetlands | place: USA...
AACCCGGGTCCGATACCGGCTCTGAAGACGCCACCTCATAACTTCTCCGTGCTGGTCAAACCAGCGCGAAGAGTGTAAAGGATGTCCCGGGACGTTTTGTAAAGCATGTCATGGGACTGGACACAAAACGCGCGAAAGGGCGGGCCACCCAGACGCCTCCCCGGTGGAAAATCGGCCAAGGATGCGACTGCCCAAGAAAAAGTTGCTTTTTTGTGCCTGCCCAAAGTAAGATGCATTCAGGAAGCGCGATTGTAAACGCTTCCGGTTCGTAGCCCAGTACCGCCCGGTTCTTTACTTCCAGACTCGCTGTTCTTGCTTTGGCGAAAAACTCGACATGTGAGACGGCTTAGTCCGCCTCCATCCCGGTTCGGAGAGTCCAATATGGCGTGGTACGCGTATTGTTTGACCGAGCACCAAACCCTCCCAAATGGAACCCGCACTCGCCGCCCTTTCCTGCTTGAGGGCGTTCAAGGCGTCAACGGAGCTGCGGTTCTCAGCTATCCCAGTGGGGAATTCGCCGTGATTGTCAGCGAATACGACCACGCAGCCGGCGATCTGGACCACAAAGCCGCGATCGAGCATGCCCGCGTGGTCAGCATGTGCTTCCGCAATTCGACCGTACTTCCTTTTAAATTCGGCACAATCTTTGAGAGTGATGACGCGCTCCGCCAGGCCGTCCGGGTGAACCGGCGCGCCTTTGGCCAGAGCGTGGAGAAGCTGCGTGGCAAGTCCGAAATGCACATTAAGCTGGTGGTGCGCGACGGATCGCTGCGCGAGGCCATGATCGACGTCCAACTGCCCGACACCGTCGGCGGCGACTACCTCTCCAAGCTGCGCGTTAAGGCGTCACGCGAGCGTGAGCGCCAGACTAAGGCCCGAGCGCTCTCGGTGCAGGTCCACAAGCTGTTCAACCCGCTGGAGGAAGAAGTCAGCTGCAAGAAGGTCGCCCCGGAGGGGATGCTGATCGATATCGCCCACTTGATCGACAACAAGAGCGTGGAAAAGTATCAGAACCGTTACAGCACGGCTGCGAAACAGTTAAAGAACTGTGAAGTCTCCGTCAGCGGCCCGTGGCCTCCGTATCACTTCCTGCCGGGAAAGCTGCGGACGGTCGCCGGCAACAGCTAAGATCCCTTTGTGTTTTTCACATGCCCATGGCGGATGCCATGGGCATTTTTGTTGAGATTCCCAGGTCTCGCAAAACCGGCGAGACCTGGGGCACCCACTGATTTTCTTGGCTGGAAGGCTGCCGTGAATATGCATTGTTCTGCACTTCACACGTTACCCAGCCATGAATCCGGCGACGCGGCGAGCCCTTCTGCACGCTGATAACTATCTCTTTTAGAAGACGTTGCGGCGGACGCCCACGCTCGTTCGGCGGTATTTTGGAATTTGGCGTGGCAAGTGCTTCTTCGACAGGTTAAGAGGCCGCAAACTCTAAAATGACCTTCACTCTCTCTGCGTCACTTCCGAACTGTCGCTCTGGCTGGCGGAGCGGCGTCAAACGTAGCCTTTCCTGATATTGCCCACCATCTAGCGGTCCTGAATGTGGCCCCAGAAATGGGGCCATTTTTATTTGGTCGTAAATCCGGCCTACGCCTTCTTCAGCAGGTTTGCGAAGCCGCCTTCCGGTCCGGGCGCGTGGCGATGAGGAAAATTCTTCGCATACCAGGGAGCCGCGGGCTGGACATCCCGCTCGCCTTTCGGCCCGAAGATCTCGACGATATCGTTCGTGTGCTCGGAGAATTGAAACTGACCGCCGTGGTGCACCATCTCGGCCCCGATGCGCCCGTTGATGAAGTCTTCCAGCGGGAACAGATGAGCAGGGCGGACGTCGGGCGCGCCGTCACGCTCACCGACAACAGCCAGATTGGCGCGCTCGTGTCCGACGGCGATGATGTCGTAGAGATCGTAGTCGCCGTGCAGGTATTTGCCCTTGTAAAGCACGCATCCATAGTGCGGCGAATTGGAGTCCCCATCGACACGGTAGTCTGAATTCTTTTTGCCCAGGTACTGCAACTTGAAGTCGTTCCAAAGCGCCAGCGCTTTGCCGGCTTTTTCTCCCGAGAAAACATTTTTGTGGATGGTGGGATCCACGACGAGCCCGGCAGTAACGTAGCTCGTGCGCTTCATCCCCGGACCAGGGGAAGCGTCACGATCGGCAGTTTTGGCTTTGCACGTAATCGGCTTGGGGAAATACTGAGACAGGCCAATGTATTTCCATGACGCCTGATTCGTCTGGCGCACAATCAACCAAACTTTGAACTTGCAAGCGGCGTCGGCGAATACTCGCTCATCTTGCGGACGAATTCCCGCGCTCATAGGACCTCCTTGGCGATCTGGGGAGTGAGCACCTGACGAGAACTCCGAAAGAAGCCGGAGAGATTTTACACCCTGGGACCGCCACCGATGCTTCGGCGAAAAACATAACCGCAGAGAACGCCAAGGAAAGCCGCAAAGGGCGCAAAGAACCGCTGGGAGAACGTTGCGCTCGGGTTATGCGAAGGATTTCCGACTCAGATACACTGTCAGACTCGCCTATGAACCGAACGAAACTTGCAGCTGTCGTTATTGTGATCTCCACACTCGCGCCCATGCTTCAGGGTCAGACTCAGCCTTCCCAATCGAGTCGGCCACCACGGAACGTTCCGCCACAAATGTCGCAGCCTCAGCAGGAGAATTTCCCTTCGCAGCTGCTCAATGAACTGGAGACGATCAAGAAGTCCGCGCTTGATGATGACTATGCCTATCATCAGGTGGCGCATCTGACGGAAAACATCGGCCCGCGGCCAAGCGGATCGCTTCAGGCAAAGGCCGCGGTCGATTACGTTGCCGAAGAATTGCGCAAACTTGGGCTTGAGGTTCAGCTCGAAGAAGTGAAAGTGCCGCACTGGGTGCGGGGAGCGGAATCGGCGGAACTGGTTGAGTATAACGGCCGCGTTCCGGACACGACGCAGAAGATTGTTCTCACAGCTTTGGGCGGGAGCACGTCGACCGGAACCGAGGGGATCACGGCTGACGTGGTCGTGGTCAACAACTTTGAAGAATTGAAGGCGCTGGGACGCGACAAGGTGGCGGGGAAGATCGTCCTGTTCAATGAAGTCTTCGACAAGAGAAAAGCTGCCGCCGGAATGGCATTCTGGGCCTATGGCGAGGCGGTGCGCTATCGCGGCGCCGGACCGAGGGCGGCAGCCGATCTGGGAGCGGTGGCTGCACTGGTGCGATCCGTAGCCAGCGCGGATTTCCGTCTTCCACATACAGGCTTCAGCGCACCCGCAGGAATTCCAGCCGGAGCCGTAACAGCAGAAGATGCCGAACTCATCGCCGATCTTTCGGCGCAAGGGAAAGTTCGCATGCATCTGATGCTCACTCCACAGAAACTTCCCGACGCGATCGGCTACAACGTCATCGCCGATTTCAAGGGCAGCGAGCATCCCGAAGAGATGGTGGTCGTCTCAGGACATCTGGACTCGTGGGATCTCGGCACAGGCGCTATCGACGACGCGGCTGGAGTCGCCGTTGCGATGGAGGCCGCGGAGATTCTGCAGAAACTGCATATGCGTCCTAAGCGCACGCTGCGCGTGATTGCATGGATGGACGAAGAGAGTGGAGGCGCTGGCAGTCAGACGTATAGCAAAGATCATGTTGCGGAATTTCCGCGCACAATAGCGGCCATCGAGAGCGATGCGGGCGCGGCGCATCCGCAAGGCTTTGACACAAAGATGACCGCGCAAGCGAATGATCTGCTACAGCCGGTGCTCGGGGTGCTGCAGAGTTTTGGGGCTAGCGCGCGCGAGGAGAGCAGCTATCCGCCAGGAGCCGATATTGCGGAGATGTCGAAGGCTGGGGTGCCAGCACTCGGGATCCTCCAGGATGGCCGTACCTACTTTCACTATCATCACTCCGCAGCGGACACGCTCGACAAGATCGTTCCTTCCGAGTTGCGTGAAAATGGTGCCGCGATGGCGGTCATGGCATACGCGCTGGCGAGCATGAAGGATCCACTGCCGCGGTAAGTCATCCCGTGCCACGGCGGATAGTGGAAAGAAAGTACAGGAAAGACTTCATGCCGCGACGCGCGGTTCCTTCCACAAACGGGCTTGCACCTTTTCCGGTGGTTGACGCATCTTAATTTCCGCGCTTATCATTTCCGTTTGGCCTTACCACTACGGACGCCACCATGGGGCGTCCTAAGATTTTTGATGAGGCATTTTGGGACCGAAGTGAACTATGGAAAAGAAGAAGCTGGAGACATTCAAGAAACGGTTGGAGACACGGCAGCAGGAGCTGCGCCGCACGGTGAATCGCAATCAGGCGGATGGACGCTCTGCGGACGAAGATACCGCGCAGGACATCGCCGACCGCGCCGCGAGTTCCTACAACAAAGAGTTCTTATTCAGTCAGAGCAACAATGATCGTCAGTTGTTAATGATGGTCGATGGAGCGCTCGCCCGCATCCGCGAAGGCAGCTTCGGAGAATGCATTAGCTGCGGCAAAGAAATCAATTCCAAGCGCCTGGAAGCGGTGCCGTGGACGCGGCATTGCATCGAGTGCCAGGAGAAGCTGGAGCAAGGAGTGTTGGAGGAGGCTCCGCGGTAAAGAAGATTGTTGTGAGCGACGCCGCCGGGGATCGGCGGCGTTTTTGCTGCAGTGGCCGTTCTCGGCGACCTCTGCCTGGCAGCTCTCAGCGTTCTCTGCGGTTGAAATCTTAAAATGCAGAGAGCGCCGAGAATTCGCCAAGAACGCAAAGAAAAACGCTCACGCGTTCTTCAGCTGAAACGGCATCCTGCGCAGACGCTTCCCTGACGCTGCGAAGATCGCATTCGCTACCGCTGGCGCGGCCGGCGGCAGGCCGGGTTCTCCCATCCCTCCGGGATTTTCTTTGCTGTGCAAAATCTGAACTTCGATGGGTGGCGCTTCGCTGATGCGAATCGGATCGTATGAGTCGAAGTTTGTTTGCTCGACCGCGCCGTTCTTGATCGTGATTTCATTCTTCAGCGCCGCGCTCAGGCCGTAGATGATCGCGCTCTCGGTCTGCGCGCGCACCGACTCGGGATTCACGACCTGTCCGCAATCGACGGCGGCAACGATGCGATCGATTCTGAAATCGCTTCCCTTCACCGTCACTTCCGCGACCTCGGCGAAATAACTGCCGAACGAATGGTAAGTGGCGATACCGCGTCCCGAGCCCTTCGGCAGCGGTTTTCCCCAGCCTGATTTTTCGGCGACCAATTCGAGCACACCGCGCAGGCGGGCAGGATCAGGATCGTATTCAAATCGCGCTTGCCAATTCGCCGGCTTTACAAGCAGGCTGCGGCGAAATTCGTAGGGATCTTTTCCTCCCGCCGCGGCGAGTTCGTCGATGAAGCTTTCGACGGCAAATCCGTTGAACGAATGTTCCACCGAGCGCCACCAGGCCCGCGGCACAGCGCTGTCGGCAGGGTTGTATTCCATGCGCACGTTGGGAATGGCATACGGCATTTGGAGCGCTCCACCGGACTCGTCCTTGCCGTGCGACTCCTTTGGATTCCACAAGCCACCGATCGAGGTGGAAGCGAGTGTGTTGAACCACGCAACGGGATTCCCCGCCCCATCGACTGCGCCGCGGAAATGATGGCAAACCGCGGGACGGTAGAAGTCGTGTGTCATGTCGTCTTCGCGCGACCAGACAAGCTGCACCGGCTTGCCCACGACCTTGGCGATCTGCGCGCCTTCCGCGGGAAAGTCTGCCATGTAGCGGCGGCCGAAACCCCCTCCCATGTAAGTCGTGTGCACGATGACTTTGTCGGGCTTGAGGCCGAGCACTTGTGCGACGGTTCCCTGTACCCAGTCGGGAGACTGCGTCGGCGCCCACACTTCTGCATCGCTCCCGCGCGCATGAACCGTGATGTTCATCGGTTCCATCGTTGCGTGCGCAAGGAGCGGCAACTCGTAAACGGCTTCGATTACTCTCGCATTCCTGGAAAGCGCGGCGTCGACATCGCCATCGTTGCGGATGCGCTCTCCGGGTTTGTGCGCGGAGGCGTGCAAGTCTTTGTGGATTCCCTCGGTCTGTTCGGAGGCAGCGGCGCCGCGATCCCAGCTGATGTTGAGCGTCTCACGGCCTTTCATAGCAGTCCACGTGGAATCGGCGACGATGACAACTCCGCCTGCGGTGAACTTATCGGCACCCAACGCGGGAATTTCGAAGACGTCGCGTACGCCCGGAATGGCTTTTGCTTTAGAAGCCTCGAAGCGCGCTGGCTTTCCGCCGAACGTGGGACAGCGTGCGACCATGGCGTACAGCATATCGGGCACTCGCACATCCAGTCCGAAGATGGCGCTGCCGTCGACCTTCGCAGGGATGTCGACGCGCGGCGTGGCGTGGCCGATCAGTTCGAATTCGGATTCGTCCTTGAGCTCGACTTTTTCTTGATCGGGCAAGGGCAGTTTCGATGCGGCTTCCACAAGTTCGCCATAAGTCGCCGAACGGCCGGTCGTCTCATGAACGACAGCTCCCTTCTTCGCGGCGCATTCCTTAGGCGGCACGTTCCATTTCTGCGAGGCGGCGGTGATCATCAATACGCGAACGGTCGCTCCGGCCTGGCGCAGTGGAGTGAAATTCTCCTGTGTGCTCCCGCTCCCGCCGGTACCCATGTGCTCGTAAATGTCGGGACGCGTCTCCGCCTGCTCGACGCTGACGGAATTGAAATCAACTTCAGCTTCTTCGGCGAGGATCATGGCAAGGCCGGTCTTGATTCCCTGCCCCATTTCAGACTTGGCGACGATCAGCGAAATTTTTCCGTCGGGCTTCACGTGAACGTAAGCGTCGAACGGATTCGGACGAGATTTCTTCTTCGCCTTTTCCGACTCCTGCGAGTGCAATAGCGGAGCGCCAAAGCGCAAGCCGATGACGAGGCCGGCTCCCGCGACAGCGCTTCCCACGACGAATTTGCGGCGACTGATGGGCGTGGTGAGAGTTGCCATGGCTAAGCTCCTTCCCCGGCCGCGCGATGAATGGCGCGCCGAATCCGCTGATACATGCCGCAACGGCAGAGATTGCCTCCCATGGCGTCGTCGATTTGTGCGTCAGTGGGCTTAGGCGTTTTGGCAAGCAGAGCCGCGGCGGACATCACCTGCCCGGGCTGGCAGTATCCGCATTGCGGAACCTGCTCGGCAATCCATGCGCGCTGCACCGGATGCGAGTTGTCGGCGGATAGGCCTTCGATGGTCGTGATCTTTTTCGCGCCGACCGAAGAAACCGGTGTCTGGCACGACCGGACGGCTTCACCGTCGAGATGCACGGTGCAAGCGCCGCACAGGCCCATGCCGCATCCATATTTGGTGCCGGTCATGTTGAGTTTGTCGCGCAGCACCCAGAGAAGAGGTGTATCAGGAGCAATCTCCACCTCGTGGGGCTGGTCATGGATCACCAGATGAATCGCACTCATGGGAGGACTCCACAGAGAGAGGTTACGGATTTAGACGAGGGTACGCCAGAAAGGTTGGGCGGGGCAAATGAGGTGATTAAACCCTTTCACCACAGAGGACACGGAGGACACAGAGAAACATCGAGGGTACCCCACCCTACGCGGTTTTCGTAGGGTGGGATGAAGAAATGTTCATTCATGGATTCCTGCGCTACTCTCCCGGCTTCTTCATTTCTTCTTCCGCGGCTTTTTCTGCGCCGGGCATCAGGTTCTTCAGCGGAGCTTTGCGCTGGTCTTCGAGTTCGGGATGAGGCAGCGGTTTGCGCGGCAGCATCTGGTCGCGCATCGCGGTGTTGTAGACAAAGATCGCTTCCACGGTCGCCGCCTGCGCTAGGTCGTCGGGCTGCAGGCGCTCGTAGGTGTCCATGTTCGAGTGATGGGTGCGCGAGCCGTAGTCGAGCATGTCCTGAATGAACTGAAAGCCAGGAATGCCAACCGCATCGAAGGATTCGTGATCGGTGCCGCCGGTGTTTCTGATCGTGATCGTGGTGACGCCCAGGTCCTCGAGCGGCTTCATCCATTGTTCGAAGATGGGTCCTTCGGCGGCATTCTCTTGCAAGTAGATGCCGCGAATTTTTCCCGAGCCATTATCGACGTTGAAGTAGCCGGAAATTTTCTGCTGCTCCGGCTTCACCTGCACGGGACCCGCAGGCTTCCGCAGCCACTCCGGCAAATTCACCTGGTCGGGAGCCGTCGAAAGCGGCGCCGAGCCGAAGTGCTGCTTCACATAACCGATGGAGCCGAACAGGCCTTGTTCCTCGCCCGTCCACAGAGCGACGCGGATGGTTCGCCGAGGCTGAACTTTCAGAGCGTTCAGGATGCGCATCACTTCCATCGCGACTACAGTTCCTGCGCCGTTGTCCGTCGCGCCCTGGGCGGAGGCCCAGGAATCGAGATGGCCGCCGACCATGACGACTTCGTCTTTCAGCTTGGGATCCGTGCCGGGAATTTCGGCGACCGTGTCGAAACCGTGCTCGTGGTCGCCGGTGAATTCGGTTTCCACGTCCATTTCAACCGTGACCGGAACGTTGGCTTTCACAAGACGGTAGACGCGGCCATAGCTTTCGATGGCCATGACCACGATGGGCAGCCGCTCGGCGTGTTCGCGCTGATACGTAAACCAGCCGGAACTCGATCCGCTGTCGTCGAAAATCGTCCCGCCTGAGCCGCCGTTGTTTCGTCCGTCGCGGCTGGGGATGACGATCGCGATCGCGTGTTCATCGGCGAAGAAATTTCCGGCCTTTTCGCGGAACGCGATGCGCTTGATGTACTCCTGCAGCCGGTCGGGCTCCGGCAGGGCATGAACCGGGAATTCGGTCATCTTCTTGAGGTCGGCGTCGTCGTGGCGCTCGAACAGCGGCTTGTCCACAGGCTTCACGTCGCGCATATCACCGAAGAAAACAACCTTGCCCGCGAGCTTGCCCTTGTACTTTTCGAGATCTTTCTCGTCTTTCGCGCCGACCCAGACTGCGCCGCCGCTGATCGGGCCTTTGCTCGATGGCGACCACGGCACCGCCTGCGCGATGAACACGGCCGTGTCGGGCGCAGACATGCGTACCCAGGTGTTGAGCTGACGCCATCCCATGCCGAACTCGCCCCAGTCTTCGAGGTGGGCGTTGGCGCATCCCATGGCGGTGAACTGGTCGCGCGTCCACTCGTTGGCGTGCTTCAGGTTGGGAGAGCCGGTGAGGCGCGGGCCGATGCCATCCATCAGCCCGGAGGCGAACTCCATCACGTGCGAATGCCCGAGGCCTTCGTCGCGGATGCGTTGGTACATGGTGAGATCGAGATTCTCTGTCGTGGGCTGCGGCTGCTCGTAAGAAGGCGTGCTCTCGACGGGTTTCGTGTCTTTGTTATTGGATTTCTTCTCGGCAGCGGATAACGAGAACACAACTGACAGCAGGATGGCGGCGACGACAAACGGCCGTTTCGGTGATGGCATGGGCGGGTTTCCTCCAAAAAGCGGAATGCGCAGAGTAGCAGAAGCGGAAGGAATTGCAAAAAAGGTGGGATTTCGTAACGAGGCCTGGCCCTTGAACTTAAAATGCCTATTTCGGAGACTTCTTGGCAAAACCGCTTTGGCAGTACCACCCCCACGCGGAAGCAATTAATGGCCCCACGACATAGAAGACCCAGCGCGGTGCCTGATAGTTGAGAATGGGAGCCAGCCAGTAGAAGAATGCCAATCCTAGGAGTAAGGCGAAAAAGACGGCTGAGCCAGCTACGTGTCGTTGAGTCATGGTTCGTGCAAATTATGCACCAGAAGCCAGCTGTTGTTAACAGGCATTTCCACTCAAAACCTGTTCTGTCGGTTCCTACCTTCCGCTTTTGACGCTCCGGTTTAGCCCCTGATAAACTTTAGCTTTGCCATAAGACTCCAAGCCCACCGTCATACCAGAAGGGAAGTCCGTGCGCGCAGAAACCCGCCATCAACTCAAACAAGACGCTTTTAGCCGTGCCACCATCGGGGCCGCGGAAAAGACCGCAGATTGGACGGTTCAGCATCAGTCCACCGTCATTATTTCCGTGATTGCTCTTATTGTTGTAGTCGTTGTCGTCATTGGTGGCTGGTATTACCTGAACACGCAGGATGAAAAGGCCAGCCTCGATTTCTCGGTCGGAGTCCGCACGCTGGATACGCAGTTGCGTCCGCCGGGGACACCCGAGCAGCCGGATTTTCCGACCTTCACGTCGGCCAAAGAGCGCGCCGAGGCCGCCCACAAGCAGTTTCAGGCGATTGTGGATCATTATCCGCATACTCGCACCGCTGATATGGCGCACTATTTTCTCGGCGTAACCTCGGTGACGGCCGGGGATAACGCCGGCGCCGAGCGCGATTTCAAACAGGTGGCCTCGAACGGAAATCGCGAAGTCGCGTCGCTCGCCAAAGACGCCCTGGCTTCGCTTTACGGCCAGACCAATCGCACGAAGGATGCAATCGCCCTTTATCAGGAACTGATCAACAAGCCAACCTCGTCGGTCAGCAAAGTGACCGCGCAGATGCAGTTGGCCGAGATGTATCAGAATTCAAGCCAGCCGCTCGACGCCAAGCGGATTTACGAGCAGATCAAGAAAGAGAATCCGACCAGCGAGGCCGGGCAACTGGCCACGCAGAAATTGGCACAGTTGAAGTAGTTGTCCGACATTACCTTCGTAAGCCTTCCAGTCGGTTTCGACATGTAACTCCGTTGCGCCTCAAGGAAAATTCAGAAGAGTGCATTTTCCTTGGGGTGAATGATGATCGACCGTCTCTGCCGCGTTTTCCTGACCATCTCTGTTGTGGTGTTCCTTTTCAGCGCTGCTCTCGCGCAAGACGACTCTTCTCCGAGTCTGGGCGATATTGCCCGAAAACTGCGCAAGGACACCACCGACGAAGTCCGCATGACCGATGCCGACACCAAGAAGCTGTTCGAGTCCGTGGACCGGATATTCACATTCGCAGCGGACGATTGCGGCCTGCCCAAGCATGCGGAAATCAAGCGCCGGATGGTCAGCAAGGCCGACGTCGAGGCATACGCCCGCGGACGTCTCGCCAAGGAAGAATACACGCAGCGTTTCGCGACCGGAGAGCTGAGCATGAAAAAGCTCGGTTTCCTGCCGCGCGAATTCAACCTGCGCGAGTTTCTGGTCAAGTCCACAGGACAGCAGATCGCCGGCTATTACGACGACGAAACCAAAACGATTTCGCTTCTGAACTGGGTTCCGGCCGACCGGCAGGAGCCGATCCTGGCCCATGAACTCACCCACGCCCTGCAGGATCAGAACTACGATCTGCGCAAGTGGATGAAGGCCGCTGAGAAGCATGCAAAGAGCGGGAATGGCATCCAAATCGACGATGATGATGGCGGCACGGCGCGCAAAGCTGTGGTTGAAGGGCAGGCGATGGTGGTGTACGTCGATTACGTGCTGGCACCTTTTCATCGCAATCTGATTGATACTCCCGGCCTGATCTATTCCATGGAGGAGCCTGCAGTGAAAGCCGCGCAGGATTCGCAACTGCTGCACGATGCCCCCATGCTCCTGCGGGAAGCGGGATCGTTTCCCTACAACGAAGGGCTGATTTTTGAAGGCGAATTGCTGCAGAAGGGCGGAAAGAAGATGGCGTTTCAGGGAGCATTTGTCCGTCCTCCCCGCAACTCGCACGAAGTCCTGCAGCCGCAAGCTTATATCGATAATGAGAAGCTGCCGCCGATTGCAGTGCCGGTGATGAACGACCTGCTCGGCGGACAGTATGAAGTGTTTGATTCGGGTGGCATCGGGCAACTTGACGTCCGCGCCTATTTGAAGCAGTACGGCGAGCACCGAAGCGCTGACGATATCTCCTCGACCTGGCAAGGCGGGACCTACGTCGCCTACCGGCGAAAAGATAAGGCCGTAGCCACTGCCACGACCAGCGATCTGGCGCTGCTCTATATCTCGCGCTGGAAGACATCGCAAGCCGCCGAACGCTTTGCGCGCATCTACGCCGCCACCATCGCCAAGAGATATCAGACTGCCACTCCGCAGGCGGCCACAAACTGCATCGGAGCAAACTGTCCCGTTTCGAGTGCACAATTTCTAACCGAAGAAGGACCGGTCGTCATCGAGCACTGGGGCGATAACAGCGTGATTGTCTCGGAGAGCTTCGATGCGAGCACCGCGATGAAAGTGCGCGATGCGGTGCGTGCGGAGAATACGGTTACTCATGCCGCCGCCACTCAGCAGGATGAACTCGGTCTCCGCCTGTTCGAGATTCCTGCGTTTCGGGCCTTCAGCGAAAAAATTGGGGGAGAGATTGCGGAGGCGATGAGCGCGACGAAGTAGAGGTTTCTCCGCCCAAGTCAAAGCGATCTCATCTCGTTTCCCCTTTTTCTTCCAGTTGGGTACCATGGAGGGCGGTTAACGCCCCTTACCCTGGACCCAAATGGCCGATCTCACACTTCGCGTCAACGGAAGTGAACGAAAAGTAAGCGTTCCCCCGGAAACTCCACTGCTTTGGGTTTTGCGCGACACGCTCGAACTCACCGGAACCAAATTTGGCTGTGGCGCAGGACTGTGTGGCGCATGCACGGTTCACGTCGAGGGAAACGCAATCCGTTCCTGCTCGACGGCAGTTTCGCAAGTAGCCGGCAAGAGTGTGACCACGATCGAGGGTCTCGGCGCGAATGGCCTGCACGTGCTGCAGCAGGCGTGGCTCGCGGAAGAGGTGCCGCAGTGTGGGTATTGCCAGACCGGGCAGATCATGTCTGCTGCGGCGCTGCTGGTGAAGACGCCGAATCCGACCGACGATCAGATCACGCAGGCGATGAACGGGAATCTCTGCCGCTGCGGAACCTATGAGCGCATCCGCAAAGCGATCCACCGCGCCGCCGGAGATACCGCGGCGAGCGGAGGTGCGCGATGAGCGCACTCTCCCGCCGTGAATTGTTAGTCGGTGGAGTCGCGGCCGGTGCAGGCCTGGTCATCGGGTTCTACCTGCCACACGGCAGTGGATCGCAGAAAGATACGTTCTCGCCGAATGCCTATCTGCGAATCACTCCGGACAACAAAGTGACGATCGTCGTCGCGCGCTCAGAGATGGGACAGGGCGTCCGCACGGCGCTGCCCATGATTCTCGCCGAAGAACTCGAGGCCGACTGGAAACAGATCGAAATCGAGCAGGCTGGCGCGAGCATGCTTTATGGCGATCAGACCACCGGCGGAAGCGCGAGCGTGCGGACAACGTGGGATCCGATGCGGAAGGCGGGCGCAGCCGCACGCGAGATGCTGATTTCAGCGGCGGCATTGGCGTGGAACGTGCCGCGTTCCGCGTGCAGTGCGGAAAATGGGCACGTGAAGCACACGGCCTCGAATCGCAGCTTGAGTTATGGCGAACTGGCCGGGAAAGCGGCGACGCTGCCGATCCCCACCGATGTACCACTGAAACAGAGCAAAGACTACAAGATCGTCGGACAGCGGCTCGCGCGCGTGGATTCACCCGCGAAAGTGAAGGGCGAGGCAACATTCGGGATCGACTTCCGCACTCCGGGAATGAGATACGCGCTGCTCTCGCGATGTCCGGTAATCGGCGGGAAGGTGGCGAGCTTCGACGATAAGGAATCGAGGAAAATTTCGGGCGTGAGTTATGTCGGAAAGATTGGCGACTCGGCGGTTGCGGTCGTCGCGGATAGCGTGTGGGGCGCGATGGAAGGTCGGCGCGTGCTCAACGTTGCGTGGGACGAGGGTCCGAACAAAGACCTGAATACCGCAGCGGTAATGGCATCGCTGAAACAAGGCGCGTCGAAGAACGGCGCGAATCTCTTTGCGGTGGGCGAACCGGCGAAGGTTTCAGGGCGGCACATTTCTGCCGAGTATCAACTTCCCTTTATGGCGCATGCTCCCATGGAGCCCGGAAATTGCACGGCGCATTATCGGGGATCGAAATGCGAGTTGTGGGCGCCAACGCAGGTGCCGCAGGATTGCCGCGATTCGGTGGCGCAGGCGATCGGACTCGATCCCGACCAGGTGAAGGTAAACGTCACCTTGATGGGCGGCGGATTCGGCCGGCGTCTCGAACACGATTATGCCGTCGAGGCCGCGCAAGTTTCGAAGGCAATCAATGCTCCGGTAAAAGTCGTCTGGACACGCGAAGACGACATGCGGTTTTCGACCTATCGTCCAGCAAGTTTCCATCAGTTGAGCGCGACGCTTGATGCTTCTGGAGTTCCGGTCGCGCTGACGCACCGCATCATTGCGCCATCGATCAGCGGACAAAAAGGCCAGCCAGTGCCGAACGGAGTCGATCCCGATCTGCCCGATGAGGCCGGGCCAGTGTACGGAATCCCAAACTATTCGATTGAATACGTGATGACGGAAACCCCTGTGCCGCTGGGATGGATGCGGTCTGTGTATGCACTGCAATCCGCGTTCGCGTTGGAGAGCTTCATCGATGAACTGGCGGTCGCGGCGGGGAAAGATCCTGTGCAATACCGGTTGCACTTGCTGGCGAAAGATCAGGACCTGCCTTACTTCACGACAACATGGAAGACCTCGCGCATGCGCGGTGTGCTGCAGCTTGCGGCAGAAAAAGCCGGATGGAATAAGGCATTGGCTGCAAGACGCTATCGCGGAGTGGCCTGTTTCGGCTGTTTTTCGTCGTATATGGCGGAGGTCGTGGAAATCTCGATGGAGAACGACCAGCCCAGAGTGCAACGGGTTGTTGCCGCGGTTGATTGCGGGCAGGTCGTGAATCCCAGCATTCTCGAGCAGCAGATTCAGGGTGGCGTCGTCTACGGACTGGCAAACGCGTTGCGTGCGAAGATCACGATCGAAAAAGGTCGCATTGTGCAGGGGAACTTTGACGATTACGGCCCGCTGCGGATGGACGAGACGCCGACGGTTGAGGTCTATGCGGTGCCGAGTCAAGAGGGGCCGACCGGGATCGGCGAGCCCTCGGTTCCTCCGGTCGCACCGGCATTGTGCAATGCGATTTATGCAGCAACGAAAAAGAGGATTCGGGCGTTGCCGATTTTGAGTTGATAGTCCCAAAGAGTTCTTTGATTCAAAATCCCCACCCTGTCTCGCAGCGAACGCGAGACAAGGGTGGGGCAACCAATTCAAGGTTTCTTGGCCTCGGGGGGCGACGTGTTCAACAAGGCGATTGCTCTTCTCGTGCTTCTCTCTCCTGTTTGTATTGCTCAAACTTCGTCTTCTGTTCCGTCTTCTCGCCTTTCGCATCTGCGGCATGGAATCAATCTTAGCGAGTGGTTCGCGCAGGTCTACGATCCGAGGGGATATAAGAAGGAACATTTCGAGGATTGGACTAGCGCAACCGATATCGCTCTGATCAAGTCGGCCGGTTTTGATCACGTGCGATTGAGCGTCAATCCGCAGCCCATGATGGATGCGGCTGAACGGCAGGGCGGAAGTGAAGAATACTTCGGTTATCTGGATCGGGCCATGAAGATGATTCTCGACGCAGGGCTCGCGGTTGAATTGGACATGCATCCCGACTCCGATCTAAAAGCTCGTCTGGCCAATGACAACGAATTCGTCGAGCGCTTCGCGGATTTCTGGCGCATGGTCGCACAGCATTATTCGTCTTCATCTTGGGACTCGGAGCGCATGTTTTTCGAGATTCTCAATGAGCCGGAGATGCGCGATCCGTATCGCTGGTACGGAGTCGAGACGAAACTAGCGGCGGCGATCCGCCAGGGCGCGTCCGCGAATACGATCCTTGCTCCAGGCGCAAAGTGGGACGACGATGACGACATGATTTTTCTCGAGCCGCTGCGCGATCCCAATGTGATTTACGTTTTTCATTTCTACGAGCCGCACATCTTCACCCACCAGGGCGCAACCTGGGGAGCGAATTATTGGCATTGGCTGAAGGGGCTGCACTATCCGTCGTCGCCGGAGAATGCGGCGCAGGTCGCGACGTTGTTGCCGGACGAAGTGCATCGCCTCGATGTGATCCGCTACGGGCAGGATCACTGGGACGCAGCTCGCATTGAGGCCGAGATCAATCAGGCGGCGGAGTGGGGCAAGCGAAATGGCGTCCCGCTGGTCTGCAATGAATTCGGCGTATTTCTGAATGCCGATCCGCAGGACCGCACGGCGTGGATCAAAGACACGCGTTCGGCGCTCGAGCGGCACAACATCGGCTGGGCGATGTGGGATTATTCCGGCAGCTTCGGCGTGGTCACGAAAAAGAATGGAAAGAATACGCTGGATGACGAGACGGTCAAAGCTCTTGGACTGCGTGCGCCATAAAAGCGGGAGCTTTTCCGCGGCTTGTGGTGTCTAAAATTTTCGGGTCATTTTCTGCGTCTGGGGTTTTTTCGCACTCTCCACCACATTCGTCTCGCGAGGCTTGCCATGCTCGAAGCCTTACAGCTCACGAAGCGGTATTCATCTCTTCCCGCAGTGCAGGATTTGTCTTTCCGCTTGCAGCCGGGGCAGGTTTTGGGCTGTCTCGGCCCCAATGGCTCCGGGAAGAGCACAACTGTGAAGATGCTCACAGGACTGCTGGAACCTTCCCGCGGTTCGGTGCAGTTTGACGGACATAACATCCAGGACAATCTTGCCGCCTATCGCGCGCGCCTCGGCTACGTACCCGAGGAGGCGCACCTGTATCCGTACCTGACGGGATGGGAGTATCTCGATATGGTCGGAACTTTGCGGGGCATGGATCAATTCCGCATGGATTCCAAAATCGATTCCCTGCTGCAGCTTTTTTCACTGCACGCCGCGCGGCACGCCAGCGTGGGCACGTATTCGAAGGGAATGCGGCAGCGCATTCTGTTGATTGCGGCTCTCATGCATGATCCCGACATCCTGATTTTCGATGAGCCCCTCTCCGGTCTCGACGTGACCTCTGCGCTCATCTTCAAAAATGTTGTGCAGGCGCTGGGGCGGGCCGGCAAACTTGTCTTCTATTGTTCTCATGTGCTGGAAGTTGTGGAGAAGGTCTGCACTGACGTCCTGATTCTCCGCAAAGGCGTCGTCATCGCGCATGATTCCGTGGAAAACGTCGGCAAGATTCTTGGCGACTCGCTGGAGAACACATTTCTGCATCTGGTCGACGATGTCGACACGATGCGCGTGGCACTCGACATTGTCGATGTGATGAAAGCTGCGTGAAATGCTGAGCGATCTCCTTCGGCAGGAGTGGGACTACCACCGCGACCGTCCCTTCGGACGGATGGTGCAGCTCTTCGTGGCCCGCATCTTCCGCGGTGGCGGAGATACAGATGCCGAGGGACTTGATCTCGGTGTCGGCCTGGTCATGACCTTGCTGGCGATGCCGGGCGGATTCGTCTCGCTGTTGTTGCTGGATAAGTACGGCAGCTTCCTGCAATGGCTGCGCGGCGTCAAGGGATTCGATGCGTTGCAGGTTGCATTTTCCGACGAATATTTTTTTATCGTTCTTTCCATGACGGTGACCGGAGCGGTTGCGGTGTGGCGCTGGGGCGCGATTTTTCCTGACCGGCGCGATTACATGAACCTCGCGCACCTGCCGATCTCCACTCGAACCATATTCTTTGCCAACCTGGTCGCCGTGCTCTACCTGGTCGGTCTGCTGGCGGTGGATGTGAACGCGGCGTCGTGCGTGCTATTCCCGGTGGTGGTGTCAGCGGCGCAGCCAAAGTTCTTCTTCTTTCTGAAGTTTGCGATCGTGCATGCGGCAGGAGTGGTTCTGGCCAGCATCTTTTCATTCTTCGCCGTCTTCGCCATATTGGGATTGCTGATGGCGCTGCTGCCTCCGCGCGCATTCCGGCGAATCTCGGCGCTTGTCAGAGGCGCTGTCGTCGTATACCTGGTCACGCTTCTCTCGACCAGCTTTGCAGTGACGAACGCGCTGATTCGAGCAAAAGGGACGATCCCACGCTGGGCCCTGCTTTTCCCCTCGTGCTGGTTTGTCAGCCTGTGTCAGGTCTTACGGGATCGGGCGAATCCGGTGATGCAGCATTTGGCACGGCTTTGTTTGCCGAGCCTGGCTGTGCTGATTGTGATCGCTTTGTGTGCCTACGCGATTGGATACCGGCGGTATTTCGTCCGGATTGCAGAAATGAGTGAAGGAGCGGTCGTCCTGCACAACCCGCTGCCGTGGAGGTTCGTTTCACTGCAGCGACGCATGTTGCCCACTCCGTTTCAACGCGGAGGAGTCGGCTTTGTGATGAGGACTTTGTCGCGGAGTGAGCCTCATCGGCTCGTCATCACTGGAGTCGGTGGACTTGCGTTGGTGCTTGCATCTCAGGCTCTGATGAATGCGTTCGAAGGCGCAAAATCGGCGCGCGACGCGGCGCTCTCAGCGAATGCGCTAGCGATTCCCTTCATTCTCACATTTCTCGGCATCGTCGGACTCAGACTAGTCTTCGAAATCCCGGCGGACCTGCGCGCCAACTGGATCTTCCAATTCCTGCTTGATTCCGAGAATCAGGAATGCGCGCCGTTAGCGAGAAAAGTCATCCTGGCCAACATTCTGCCGACGATTCTGGTCGTCACACTTGCGGTCTATTGGTATGTCGAGGGGATGGCCATTGCTTTCCTTCACACGCTGTTTGTTGCGGCGTGGGCAATTCTTTTGACAAACATCGTGCTGACGCGCTTTCGCAAGCTGCCATTCACCTGCAGCCTGCCGGTGTTCAAGCAGCATTCGATCGTGATCCTCATTGGATTTTGCTTCGGATATCTGATTTACGCTGTTTCCACTCCGGAATTTGAATCATGGGCGTTGACCGACCCCGTGCAGATGCTGCGCGTACTGCCGGTCGTGATCGTGGCCTGGTATGTCCCGCGTCATTTGAATCGCAGGGCCATAGATTGGGAGAGAAGATTGATTTTCGAAGAATCAGCGGTGAAGACGGTGGAAGTATTGCGTCTGAGCGAATAAGAGTCTCTTCACTGCAGAAATCCCAGCCCGTTTCAGTGTCATCTAAATCCACCGAATATTCGTGTAGGAAACCCCGACAAGGCCTGTTGGGAATCCCGACGTTCCCCACACGAAAATCCTCGCAACTTATTGAATTTCCATGATGGTACGCGCCTTGCAAGGTCCAGTGTGGCCGAGGTCTTGAAATCGGCCGGGAGGTCATCTCGATGGCTGGAGAGAATTGGACCATGTGGCTGAACATCACAAATTTTGCCCTCGGAATCGTCACCCTCGTCGCGTTGCTGGTGGTGTTCTTCGCCGTGGGCTGGGACTTGCTGGTTCGCAAAGTCGGGCGTGCGCCAGTCCAGGTTGACTGGAACCACCTCGATGCCGATCTGAAAGCGCTGTTGCCTGGGGGATCGCACACGATGTCGGTACCAGGTCTGGGACTGACCATGGCGGACGGCGGCGAGCCGACCGAGGCGAAATCGTCCGGGAAGAAGTCGCAGGAGTAATCATGCCCTGCCCGTTTCTGCGAGAAGGTCGAGCCCGTTATTGCCACGCGGCGCCGGTGCGCAAACTGATTCTGGACGGACCGGGCGCGAGCGAAGGCGGCCGTTGTTCGTCGCCGCGATATGTCGAGTGCGAACTCGCGACGAAAAATGGCGTGCCGAAGGACCGCTGTCCGCATCTGGAAGGCATTCGGGTGCAGTACTGCGGTGTCTCCGCCATCCCGAAGCTGGTACCGTTCAGCGATTCGCAATTGTCTAGTTGCACCAGCGAGACCTACCGTTACTGCGACTCGTATCTGCATCTGGCGCAACCGCACCCTTCGAAGCCTCCGGCAAATCTGTTTTACAGCTCGAATCACTTCTGGCTGGACGCCGAGGAGTCTGGTCTCTGCCACATCGGGCTGGATGGGTTTGTCGCCGACGTGGCCGGCACCATCGAAGGTGTCACGTTCGTTTCCTCGCGCGGGACGCACTGTCCGTCGCTGGCACTGGCGATTCATGGCGTCGAGTGGCCGATGACGTTTCCCAATCCGCTGATGATTCAAAGGGTGAACACACGCCTGCGCAGCGATCCGGCGCGGCTCGCGGCCGATCCCTATGGAGCCGGATGGTTATTCGAAGGCTGGGAAGTTCCCGGCCGCACGCGCACGGGTTTGATTGCCGGGCCACAGGCTGCCGCCTGGCAAGCGCAGGAGCGGGAGCGTCTGACGCACGAAATTCACGAGACGCACGCTCCCGGTTGTGATGGCGGCGCGCCGGTGCGAGGCGTAGCACGGTATTTATCCCGGCAGGACCTAATCTGCCTGTTCCAGCATTTTCTGTCACGCACGGATTGGACGGTCGAACCATGAGGCGGCATCGCAACGCGATCGTTTTCGCCTTTGGGATCGCCGTTGCGTTATTCGCGGGATGGTTCGTGTTTCCCCGTGTGCTCTATGTACAGAAACAGCAGCCGCTTGATTTCTTACATAAGACTCACGCCGAAAAGTCCGGACTGACGGATTGCGGCGAATGCCACGCCATCCGCGAAGACGGAACTTTCGCTGGAATGCCTGCCATGGAGAAGTGCGCCGGTTGTCACTCCGACAGAATCGGCGACACCAGGGCGGAAGCCACGCTGGTGAATGAGTATGTGAAGCCCGGGCACGAAACACAGTGGCTCGTGTACTCGCGCCAGCCGGCTAATGTGTGGTTCTCACATGCGATCCACGTGAAACGCGTGGGGCTGAGTTGCGAGGAATGCCATGCAAATTACGGCGGCTCGGATACTGTGAAGCTTTACCAAGTGAACCGCATAAGCGGCTACAGTCGCGACATTTGGGGACACTCGATGTCGCGGCTGCGGCGCGCGCCTCACGAAGGCATGAAGATGAGCGACTGCGAGGACTGCCACGCAAAACGCGGCGTTGAGGTGGGCTGCCTCGGGTGTCACGAGTGAAGGTGATATGAAGGTCACACGACGAGATCTGCTGGTATGGAGCGCGGGAGCGGCGGCGGGTCTGCTGGTCACTCCGGTTCCCTGGAAAGTGCTCGATGATGTTTCGATCTGGAGCCAGAACTGGCCGTGGATTCCGCAACCGGCGCGGGTTCCGATCGAAGTGAAGCAATCCTTCTGCACTCTCTGCCCCAATGGATGCGGCCTCCGCGTGCGCATGGCGGCGGGATGGCCGGTTGGAGTTGCCGGCGTAACTATGAATCCGATCACGCGCGGCGCACTGTGCCCGCTGGCGTTCGGCGCACATCAACTGAACTGGCACCCGCGCCGGATGCGGGGCGTAAGGTACCGCGGGGGGATCTCGTCGTGGCCGGAAGCGCACGCCGCGTTGACGAAAGCGAGCGAAGAAGGGCGCACTGTTGTGATCGACGGCTACCCGGGGCGCGCGGCATCGTCGGTACTAGAACAATTCGCGCTGAAGCGCGGCGGCAGCTATCGAGTTCTGTTCGGCGCGGAAGCGCGCGGATTGCGGCCATATGAAACATGGAGCGATGTTCCGGCATCGTCGCTCGGCTACGATCTGGAGAACGCGAAGACAATCGTCAGCTTCGGCGCTCCACTACTGGATGGCTGGGGTGTACCCGGACGCTTCACACGATGGTGGGCGGAGCGCGCTGCAGGAGCCGAGGATCCACAGCTCCGTCTGATCCAGATTGAAAGTTCGCTGTCGCGCACGGCCGCGCGATCCTGGAAATGGATCTCGATTGTCGAAGGAAGCGAGTCGACGCTGGCTGCGGGATTGGCTCGCGTGCTGATTGAACAGAAACTGGTTCCGGCACGTGGCCCAATTCCCGCAGTTACGGTGTCTGACGCCGCAAAGCGAAGCGGGCTGACCACAGATCAGATTCAAGAGTTGGCGCGTACGATCGCTGCAGAGAGGCCGGCACTGGCGATTTCGTCGGATGAGAATCCGTCGATTGCTGCATTGAACATTGTGCTCGGCAGTGTGGGAGTCAGCGGCGGAATCGTACGGCGGACAAAGAATGATCGATACCCTGTACCGGCGGAGGCCCGATATCCCATGTCTCGCAAAGACGGCGAGACATGGGGCACCCCCACAATTTCGGGCGCACGGGCCGTCGTGGTTGACGCTTCCGTCCCGTGGGATTTTGTGCCGGAAACCGATGCTGAAGTCTTCCGCTTTGCCGCTTGGGACGGCGGTTCGTCCAAGGCGGACTGGCTGCTGCCTGCTCCTGGTTTCCTGGAAGATCTCACCGATGTTCCGTCCCCTCCGTCCGCCGCTGTCGAAAGCTATGCTGTCGCCCCGGCCCTGACGAAACCAACGGTGGACGTCCGCAGCGCGGCGCAGCTTCTCGTGAGCATTGATTCAAGTCTCACATCAATCGACAACATCATTCACGGACGCTGCGCGGAGATTTTCCGGCAACGCGCGGGAACTTTGTATGGCAGGGAAATCGCGCCGGTTGCGCAGATTGCCTCCGCGGAGAAACTGGAAGAGCAACTCCGCAACGGCGCGGTCTGGATCACAGAGTCCGCAAAACCAGCAGCACTGCGCTGCGAGTTGAAGGAATGGCCGAGCCTGGCCGTAGCATCGCAGGATCCTGACTGGGCAGCAGCTTGGCCGGTAGCAATGCTGCCTCCGCTGGCCTCGAAGCTCTATTCCGAATCGAGCTTGCGCGAAGCTCCTGCGAGGAGGAATTCATGAGCGCGCGCTACGGCATGGTGATCGATATCGACCGCTGCACCGGATGCGGCTCTTGCATGGTAGCTTGCGCGGCTGAGAACAACGTGCCTACCCTGCCCAAAGCAACGGCTCGCACGGGGCTCACTCCGATGCTGGTGCGGCGGGTTTCGAATGGGCGCGAAGGAAACGCCCGCCGCGAATCATTCATTCCGATCCTGTGCATGCACTGCGAGCACGATACTCCGTGCGTAGAAGTTTGTCCGCAGCAGGCGGTTGAAGTCGATAAGGCGACCGGCATCGTGATGCAGATGCCGCAGCGCTGCCTGGGCTGCCGCTATTGCATGACGGCGTGTCCCTATCATGCGCGCTATTTCAACTGGTGGGATCCGGCGTGGCCGGCGGGGATGGAGAAAAGTTTAAATCCTGGAGTCTCGGTACGCATGCGCGGCGTGGTGGAGAAATGCAATCTGTGTCACGCGCGGCTGCATGCGGCAAAAGAAAGAGCTGCGGCGGCGGGAAAGAAAGAGATCGATCCCACCGACTATGTCCCGGCCTGCGTCGAAGCGTGTCCCACGGGCGCGATACATTTTGGCAATCTTGCCGACTCGAACGACCCCGTATGGCAGGAAGCGCGCTCGCCACACGTATTCCGCTTGCTGGCGCGAATCGGCACTGAGCCGAAGGTCTACTACAAATCGAAGGAGCCGTGGGTGAGAGCTTTGGCGGAATCGAATACGGGCAACGAAGCGGAGGCGCAACATGGCTAGCACTGCCTTCACTGACACTCGGTGGATTGCACGCGGCGAGGAGCGCACGCCGCTCCCGCGATTCCTGCTCTGGCTGGCTCCGTGGGCGGCGCTGCTTGCTGTCGGTGTATACGCGGCAGGCCTGTGCCTCTACTACGGTTTGAACCAGACCAACATGGACAACCGCTTCGCGTTCGGCCTGTGGATCTTTCTCGATCTCGGCATTATTGCCCTCGGGGCCGGCGCATTCTTCACAGGCTTCCTGGTCTACATCCTGAAACGCACTGAATTAAAATCGATCTTGAACACAGCAGTCGTGGTGGGTTTCATCTGCTACAGCGGTGCAGTCGCGATCCTGATGATCGACGTCGGACAGCCGCTGCGGGCGTGGTTCACCTTCTGGCATCCCAACACGCATTCCATGCTGACCGAGGTGACGTTCTGCATCTCGTGTTACTTGCTGGTACTGTGCCTGGAGTACATCCCGATTCTGCTGCGCAACCGGCAATTACGGAAGCTGCCGTCGTTCTTCGTGTTCGAACATCAACTGCACAAATTGGTGCCCGTGCTGGCCGCGGTAGGCACTCTGCTTTCGTTCTTCCATCAGGGATCGCTGGGCGGGCTGTATGGCGTGCTGCGCGGACGTCCGTTCGCGTTCCGCAGTGGATTTCTCATTTGGCCTTCGACGTTCTTCCTCTTCATTCTGTCGGCGATCGCCTCCGGTCCGAGTTTCCTGATGCTGATCACCGCAACGGTCGAAAAAGTGACCGCGCGGAAGCTCGTGCCTCCTGAGTTGTTTCGCAGGCTGGGATTCATCTCGGGAGTGCTCCTGGGAATTTATGTCGCGGCCAAATGTGTCGACACGCTGATCTGGCTGAACATCACCTCGCCGTCTGTCGGCTTCGCGCCGTGGCAGTACTACATGCACCAGCCGTTCGGAACGCCGATCCTGTTTGCTGAGATTGTGGTGTTCGGATTGATCCCAGCCTTTCTGCTAACGTTCCGCAAGACGGCCGCGCATCGCGTCTTGTTGCTGACCGCGGCTGCCATGGCTTGCGGAGGCGTGCTGCTAAATCGGTTTGTGCTTACAGTGCAGACGCTGGCACTGCCGACGCTTCCGTTCGACGACTTTCTCTCGTACACGCCGAGCTGGCAGGAAGTCGCGAGCTTCGCTGCGGTGATTGCCTATGGCGTGATTGTCTATTCGCTGTCGTATCGATATCTGCCGCTGTTTGCGCTTTCGAAAGGAACGGACTCCCATGTTTCCGGGAATTGATGGCTTTCACTGGACGTTTGGGCACATCCTCTTTCTGTGCTTGTTCTTCGCCGTGGCGTTGACGATTGGCATTACGGTGGCGAGGGCGGTCTGGCGTACCGCCGGCGATTTCCGCACGCATCGCGCGAGCGATTTTTGCTGGCAGGCTGATTTTGCCGAATTGCCCGAGGCGGAGCGGCGCTGCCGGCATCAACTTGCCGGGCGGGTCATCTCGCGGACTTGCGATAACGCGTTCGATTGTCGCCATTGCGAGAAGTATTCGCAGTTTGCCGTGCTGCCGGCCACGGGAAACCTGGGGTCGCTGGGGCTCGATTATCCGGTGGATCGCTTTTATCATCGCGGCCACACGTGGGTGAAGCCGGAGGACGACGACTCGGTCACAGTCGGGCTGGATGAGCTCGCAGCGCACCTGGTCGGAACTCCGGACGCGGTGCGCATGCCCGAGGTTGGAGAAGAGATCCATCTAAACCAGACGGCGTGGACCATGAAGAAGAACAAAAGGGAGATTCGAGTGCACGCTCCTCTGGAAGGAACGGTGCTCGCGGTCGGAACTCCGAAGGAAGGTTGGTACTTGAAGATTCGGCCGCGGCTCGATCTGCGCCAACCGCTGACGCTCCGTCATCTTCTACGCGGCCCGGAGGTTCACGGCTGGATCACGCGCGAGATGGAGCGGCTGCAGCTACAACTGCGTGCGCCAAACACCCCGCCCACGCTGGCCGATGGCGGCGCTCTCCTGCCTGATCTGATGGAGGCTCTGCCAGAGGCAGACTGGGACAGCGTCCTGGCGGATACGTTCCTGGGAGTCTAGGTTCCCATCGACCTGCGGATAGAACCTTACCTGGGAATCCACTCAGCGGCTAAAGCCGCAACTGATCACGCCTTCTGCGGCGCGGCTTGAAGCCGCGGCGTTTCAAGACATCGCGCTCGTTCCGGATCGGTCAGCCAACTCCGACCATTCAGTGCGAGATTTCGTAGCGCTTGAGCTTGTCGTAAAGCGTCGAGCGATCGATTCCCAACGCGATCGACGCTTCTTTTACGTTGCCGTGTTTTCGATCGAGAGCGGCAACAATGGCGCGGCGCTCCAACTCTCCGAGCGGCACGTCGGGAATTTCCCAGCTCTCCGACTTTTGCTCGGCGCGCTTGAGCCAGGCAAAGTCCTGCTCCTCCAGAGTTCCGTTGTGACAAGTGACGATGGCGCGCTCGATCACATTCTCCAGCTCGCGGACATTTCCCGGCCAATCATAGGCAATCAGCACTCGCAGTGCTTCTTCGGAAAGGCCATTGACGTCTTTCCCCAGTTCAGTCGAAATGCGCTGCACGAAATGCTCGGCGAGCAGAGGGATGTCTTCGCGACGCTCGCGCAGAGGCGGCAGGCGTATCTCAATAACGTTCAAACGGTAATAAAGATCTTCACGGAACCGGCCCTGCTGGACCTCTTCGGCAAGATTTTTATTCGTCGCCGCGATCACCCTCACATCGACCTCCACTTCCTCGTTGCCTCCCACGCGATAGAAACGGCGCTCCTGCAGAACGCGAAGCAGGTCGGCCTGCAGCTTGGGAGAGATGTCTCCGATCTCATCGAGGAAGATGGTGCCTCCATCGGCGAGTTCGAATTTTCCTTTCGCCTGTCCGTTGGCTCCGGTGAAAGCGCCTTTTTCATAACCGAAGAGTTCACTTTCCAGCAGAGTTTCGGTAAGCGCGGCGCAGCTCACAACGATGAATGGCTTCTCCGCCCGGCTGCCGGAGAAGTGCACGGCGCGGGCAATCAGTTCCTTTCCAGTGCCGCTCTCGCCGCGAATCAGCACTGTGCTGCGGAGGCTGGCCACCTCCTTTGTTAGCGAGAGAATCTCTTCCATGCGCGGATTCTTGGTAATGACGTCATGATGCCGGTACTGGCGAGTGAGTTTCTTGCGGAGGATGGCGTTCTCGCTCTGCAGCTTTTTGAGCTTCAGGATGCGCGAGACCAGCATGGAAATCTCCTGCGGGTTGCAGGGCTTCACGATGTACTCCTGCGCGCCTTCTTTCATGGCCTGGATTGCTGTATCCACGGTGGCGTAGGCGGTAATAATGATGATCGAAGCCTCGGGACGAATGCGGTGAATCTCCATCATGGTTTCGATGCCGTCCATACCGCCGGGCATTTTCAGGTCGACGAAGCAGATGGCGTAATCGGCGGCGCGAGCCAGTTCGAGCGCGCGCTGGCCGTTGGGAGCGGTATCGACACGATAGCCGTCTTCGCGCAGCCATGCGGCCATCGATTCGCACATCACGTCTTCGTCGTCCACGACCAGAATGGGCCAATTCTTTTTCATACGCCTTCCTTTCGCGAAAACCGCTGCACCAGTTGCCGTCCACAGCGGGAGCAATATTGTTCGGCTTTAGCGTCGACCAACTCGATGTGAGTCGCCAGACTCATAGCGCAGCTTGGATCGTTACAGTGAACCAATCCGAACGTGTGTCCTAACTCGTGGAGCACTTCCTTCACTGTCCGCTCGCGCAAGAGCGTTTCCTGCTCAGGAAGTCCATAGAATTCCTGGTGCAGGCGGCAGAGCGACACGACTGCCACGGGTCCATCGAACTGCGCCTGGCCGAACAGGAAACTCAACATCGGAATCGCCAGATCCACATCGGTGATTCCGAGAATCCGCGATGCGCTTTTGGGTGCAATTTCCGACAACAGCTTCATCATCTCCACTGACCGGAATTGCCGCCGCGCCGCATCGTAAGCTGTGGGCGGGATCGGCAGCGCTGGCAAACGGCAAATGGGCATTGGAAACCATTCGGAGATTGCGTTCTCGATCCAGTCCAACGCCTTCGGTGGCACTGCTCCGATGGGGACTAGGCATAACTCGTTCACACACCTTGTACCTGCACTTCCCGCACCTCCGCGGGGCTGCTGGATTTCAGCGGAAGCGTGACGGTAAATTTCGTACCCTCATTTCGCTGGCTCAGGACTTCGACTTCGCCTTCGTGCGCCTTCACGATGCCGTACAGCACGGCCAATCCGAGTCCAACTCCCTTGCCCTCGGCTTTGGTGGTGAAAAAGGGATCAAAGATCTTTGACAGATTCTCGGGAGCGATGCCTTCACCCGTATCCTGAACGCAAAGTTCGACATTTTCTTCGTGCGGAATCAGACGCGTGCGAATCGTGAGTTTGCCGCCGCCGCGAGGCTGCATGGCCTGCGCTCCGTTGAGGACCAGATTCAGAATGACCTGCTGGATCTGCGAAGCGTCGCATTCGACGAGCGGCAGGTTTTCCTGCAGATCGAGGACGATTTCGGCGCTGATCAACTTCAGCTTGTGATCGGCCAAGCCGATGGTTGTGCGGACGAGTCTGTTCAGATCGGCGGGCGCGCGCTGCGGCTTGGAGCGCCGCGAGAATGCGAGCAGGTCAGAAACGATGCGGCCGACGCGCGCCGTCTCGGTTGAGATCAGGCTGAGATATTTGCGGAACTCGGCTTCCCTGCCCGGCGGATAGTTCCCGCTGGCCATCAAACGCTCGAGCAGCATCGAGAGGTTCAACACGCCCGAGACCGGATTGTTGATCTCATGCGCGACGCTGGCAGCGAGTTGACCAAGGGTGGCGAGGCGGTCGGATTGGATCAGCTTGCGTTGCGCGGCTTTCAACTGTTGGGTGCGCTCGTCGACTTTGCTTTCGAGCGTCTGCTGCATCTCATTCAATTCGGCAACGGCCAGCTTCAGGCGCTCTCGCATGCGGTTAAAAGAGTCGACAAGTTCCTCGAGCTCCTGGCTGCCGCGAGCATCGTCGATGTCAATGGGGCGATCCAGTTCCATCGCGCTCACATCCTTGGTTCCAGCGATGAGCGCCTGAATCGGGGTAGCGACGAAACGTCGCGTAAAGAGGATGACGAAGGCGGCGCCGATGCCGACTTCGAGCAACGTCCAGAGAATGGTTTGCAGAGTGATATCGCGGGTCTGCTTCTGCACCGGATCAAGGCGCAAGGCGACATCAACGACGCCGAGAACTTTGGTGGATGCCTGATGCGCATGACAACTGGCGTTGCTGCACGAAGGCTCGTTGTAGATGGGAGCGACCATGTTGATCGTCTTCACGCCATCCGGCGAGGTGGCATAGCGGACGCGAGCGTCGTCGCTGGGACGGTTTTTAATCAAGTTCTGGCTGTGGCAACTGGCGCACACTTCGTTCGAAGAACTGGCCACGGTTGGCTGCTCCCGGGCGTCGGTCGAGAACACGAGCCGGCCTTCACGATTGAACATCCGGATGCGGTCGACTCCCTGCTTGTCGGCAATGACCCGCATGATCTCGTACGCGGCCTTGCGGTCGTCGTCGAGCATCGCGTGCCAGATGGCGCCCGTGATACCGCGGGAGAGCTGATCGGCGCCCAGAATCATGGTCTCGACCAGCTGCCTTTTCTGGGTGCGGAAGTTGAGATATCCGCTGATCCCGCTGATCGCAACGATCAGAATGGTGAGAGAAAGAATGAGTTTGGGGCCAAGTTTTCGAAACATGCTGGGCCGAACGCCTGAAGCGACGCTGCGAGCACGAATACTCCTCTTTAATCGTAGGAAACGGCTTTCACCGGCACCGTGACGGACAGCGCGTCGGCTGGTGATTGGAATCACCGTCCCTTACGCTTCCGAGAGAACGAGTTGGCGAAAGATTGCTGGGGTCGTCGGGTGAGCCGAAATCAGACGCGGTTTGCCAGCCCGCTGCGCAGGCGCTCATCTTCGCACAGCTTGACCGCGTCGACCCGGTCGATGGCACCTACTTTTCGCAGAATGTTGTGGACGTGATTCTTTACCGTCTGCTCTGAAAAGTTCGGCTGCGCGGCGATTTCCTTATTCGTCAGGCGCGCACGCAGCAACTCCACAAGTTGCTGCTCCCGGCGGCTGAGACCGAGGTCAGATCCCCACGCCGAAGGAGCATTCAACTGCTGGGACACAAACCGGAATAGCGCCATCGGGAGTTCCGGAGGGCAGACCGCCTCTCCTGCGGCGACGGCTCGGATCGTGGCCGTCACTTCCACAGCAGAGGCATCTTTCAGAACGTACCCCACCACACCTTCACGCACGGCTCGCAGAAAAATATCTTGGTCGGCGTCCATATCGACCATGACGATGCGCACATTCGGCAGAGCATCGTGAATTGCTGAGACAAGGCTCGCATTGGGCAGACTTAATCCCGTGGAATCTAATAGCAGAATGCCAGGCGCTTTGTTCACAATCTCGTCCAGCACTTGGGCTGAGTATGGAGTTGCGCCCAGCACACGGATGTCGCTCTTTTTGCTCAGCAAGCGTACCAGGGCGTCGCGCAGCAAACGATTTTCCGCGAGCAAGACGACTTCAGCTTCACAGTGCGGATTCATGCACACTCCTGCCCGAGGTCCCGAGTCTCTTAGCTCAGATGTTCTTGAACAAACACGGGCCACCCGGCAGAGGGGTGGCAACAATTAGAACCCTTTCGCAGAAATAGACTTGTTTGGAAAATGCGCGCGAGGCAGGCAGCGTTTTCTCGCGGAACAGGCCACCGCGGCGCAGGATGCAGACATCGTGAGCGCAACGCCGCCCGTCAGGAGGGGCTGGGAAACATATATTCCGCGGCTTTTCAGGGCCGATGTCCCGGCCATACCGCAATGAAACTTCGGCCCGCCAGCGCCTCGCGAATCGCGAGCCGCAGGTCGGAGGCGATGAGATTCTTGGAAACATACGCCGAGCCGCCGGCGTTCATGGCATCCGCAGCAAGAGCATCGTCGGAACTCACAAAAACGATGGCGGCATCGCAGCCCGCGGCACGCAACCGCCTGGCCAGTTCAATGCCGCTCATACCGGGCATCGAAATGTCGAGCAGGATGACTTGTGGCGCGGTTTCGGCGACCATGCCCAGGGCGACCGCGGCATCAGGTGCAGTTCCCACAATCTCGTAAGAATCCGCATTCAGGATTTCGGCGTAGTATCGGATGATTTCGGGCGTGTCATCCACAAGCAGGACTCGAGGGCGTTCCAATAAATGACTCCCTATTTAAACGATTTAATTGCCGGGCGAGAAGAAGATCGAGAAATCAGGCGTTACGGCCATCTTTAACGTAGACGATGTACACATAATCCACAATTAACCGCTGTCATGAGCACGGGTTACTTTTGGTGCCAGCAGAGCCGCATCGGCAGCTGTAAGTCCTGCAATTGCATCATGGCAAATTGGCGCCAGAAAGCGACCCTCAGCGATTTACCCCCCGCTGGTAACAAAGCGCATTACCCGAAAAGCCGAGTGTTCAAAATAACGAACTCAAAATGGAGAGAAATATGGCGCCACGACCAGCGCTGCTTTTCATCAAGCGTTCACAATTCTGTGATAACCAATTAACAGCGCGCGAATATCTTCTCGATTCCTACACTTCCGCGATAAGCCCCACAGGCGAATCAAACCGGCAGCATTAGCGTCTCGATGCTTTGAACACCCTGCATGGACTTGCCACTGGCCGAAGCAAGAAATTGACGAGGATACATGCGACGAACTCAAAAGCAAGCGCCCCAACTGGCGGGTCACAACTTCATCTGGGCGATTCAACTGGCACTTCTTTTCGGCGCAGTTGTTTTGTCTTTCTCGGCAAGCTCGCTTGCGCAAATCGATCGTGCGGGATTGAGCGGCACCGTCACCGACCCCGCGGGCCGGGTTCTTCCGCAGACGAGGGTCATCGCCGTACAAATCTCCACGGGGCTGCAGCGCACGACCAGATCATCGGCCACCGGAATCTACGACATTCCCGAGTTGCCGGTCGGAACTTACACCATCACGTTCGAGCACGAAGGCTTCAAAACGCTCACATTTATTGATGTTGAGGAGGTCATCGGCCGCACGCGAACTTTGAACGCGACTCTGCAAGTTTCTGGCGGCAATGAACGACTGGAAGTTTCCGCCAGTTCCGAGCAGATCGATGAGACCTCAGACGCTCTAGGCGGACGAATCGAACGGAAACAAGCGATCGAGTTGCCGCTGAATGGACGCAACTGGGCAACGCTCACAGCGCTTGTACCCGGCGCGGTCGATACCGGAGGCAGTAATCAGCGCTCGGTTCGCTTTGCCGGCCGCGGCCGCGATGATGACAACTTCACTTACGACGGCATCGACGCCACCAATATTGTCAATCAGCCACAGCAACCTTACGTTCGCCTTTCCATCCCTCTCGACACGATCCAGGAATTTCGCATCGACTCGATGCTGGCAAGCGCTGAGGCGGGAGGAACTGGCGGTCCGCAACTGGCGGTTACTTCGCCGTCAGGAACCAATCAGCTTCATGGCGACACGTTCGAGTTTTTCCGCAACAACGCGTTCGACGCCCTGCAGCCGGTGCCGTATCCTCCTAGCCCGCAACAGCCGCTTCATTTGAATCAGTTCGGAGGAGCGCTCGGCGGCCCCGTCGTGCACGACAAGACATTTTTCTTTGTCGCTTATGAGGGATACCGGCAGCACTGGGGATTTCCCCTGCAGGGCTTCGTTCCGGGTGAAGCCTTCCGGGCGCAGGTCGCCGTGGATTCACCAGTGTTAATTCCGATTCTCAACGCTTATCCGCATAGCGATGTGCTCAAGGCAGGTGATCCGAATATTGCCGTGTTCAACAGTGAAGGCACGCAGGTGGTCACCGAGAACTCGGCCATGATGCGGCTGGACCAGCGCTTCTCGCAGAAGACGACAGCCTTCGCCCGCCTCAATATCGATCGCGCGGTCAACACCCAGCCTCTTGCCAGTTCCGGTCAATATCTGGAAGACCGGCAGCAGCTGACTTCGGCCCCGGTGAACGGAGGCATCGAACTGCTGCGTGTTTTCTCTTCCAATCTCATCAACGAAGCCAAGTTCGGATTCAATCGCGGCACCGCGATCACCACCGACATCAACCGCACCGGCATTCCCTACACAGTCGCGGTTTCGGGTCTCACCACCTTGAACAACAATCGCATCAGCAAAGGGATTGGAAATTCATTTTCCGAGATCGACAACCTGACGTGGATCAAGGGGAGACACATGCTGAAGGCGGGAGCGGAAATCCGCCGCGTCCAGCTGAACCAGGGAAATACCGAAGCAGGGACCATCAGTTATACCGCGACAGGTTCTCTCAGCGCGGAACAAGCTTTTGATCAGAACGAAGTCAGCAAGGCTACCCTGAATGGAGCGTTGCCCATCAACGGGCTGCGCAAGACGCAATACTTTGGATACCTCCAGGACGAATTCAGAGTCTCAGCGAATCTCACTCTGAACCTGGGAGCGCGATACAGTTTCTTCAACATTTTTCACGAGGTTCGGGGACGCGCGAATCCATTTGACTTCGCCACCTGCGGACCGCAAGGCTTTTGCGGAGTGGGCGCAAGCTTCGGCCAGCCTAACTGCCGCGACATCGATCCGCGCATTGCCATCGCCTGGGCGCCCAGCAAGACGGGACACACCGTGATCCGCACCGGTTTTGGCATCTACCATGAAGACGGGCAGCTCGACGACCAGAACCTGCCGATCAGCAATGAAGTATTCGCCTACACCCTGCAAAACAAGAACATTCCGAATCTGAGTTATCCCATCGATCCATTTTTGCAGAATGCGACCGGAATTGTTTCCCCTCGCGACGACGACCGCCGCCGGAAAGATACATATGTTTCGCAGTGGGGACTTTCAGTGCAGCAGCAGCTTCCCGCCGATTTCGTAGGCACGGCATCGTATGTCGGGAGCAAAGGCACGAACCTGCTGACGCTCTCCGAGGTGAACGTTTTCGATCCGGTTACGGGATTACAGCCGCATCCGAACTTCGGCATAGTGAGCTGGCGCGGCAATAAAGACAACAGCAGCTACAACGCACTTTCACTGGCCGTGAAGCGTTCGTTCTCCCACGGATTCCTGCTCTCCGGCAATTACATGTGGTCACACGAAATCGATGATGGCTCCGATGGCAGCGGCGATGGCGATTCGCTGGTGCCGCAGAACGTCGCCTGTCAGGCCTGCGAGCGGGCCGACGGCATCTGGGACGTGCGGCACGTTTTTAATGCGAATGCCGTCTATGAACTTCCTTTCGGCGTAGGCAAGCCATTTCTCAACGAGGCGGGTTTGGCACGAGGCATCTTCGGCGGATGGGAACTCACCTCCACGTTCGTCGCGCGCACGGGATTTCCAGTGAATGTCACCATCGACCGCTCCTCCTCGGACACGCCCGATGGGAACACCAGCAACCAGCGACCCAACCGAGTTCCGGGAGTGTCCCTGATTCCGCCAGGAGGAGCGACGATCGGCGAATGGCTCAATCCTGCCGCCTTCGCGGCTCCGGCGTCGAAGACCTGGGGCGATTTGCCTCGAGACGCCGTGCGTGGGCCGGGAGCCTGGCAAATGGACTTGGGAATCGGCAAGCGTGTCACGCTCACCGAGCGAGCCAACCTGCAATTCCGCGCCGAGTTCTTCAACCTCTTCAATCATCCGCAATACGGCTTGCCGCAGGCGGATTGGTCTGCCTCCGGATTCGGAGTGATCAGCCAAACCGTAAACACGACAACGCCCGTCAGCCCAGTGGGCTCCGGGACTCCGCGAGAAATCCAGTTCGCGCTGAGGGTAGCTTTCTAAGAGCGTAGGTTCGCGGTTATGTCGCATTCTCCACTTCCAGCAGAAACGCCGCAGGCAGCGCGTCTTGTCGCCTTAGCTACTGAACTGCTTAGGTCCGGGCAAACGGCAGATGCGATCCCTCCGTTGCGCCAGGCAGCGCTCATGCAGCCGACTAACCCAGTAATCCTGCACGATCTCGGCCTCGCCTGCCTCGAGGTCGGCCGCATACCGGATGCGGTCGCCGCATTGCGCTCTGCAGTCGCCAGCAATCCGCGCTACGCCGACGCATACTTCCGCCTGGGAATCGCGCTCGAAAAGCTGGGCAACATCAGCGGCGCGATTGTTGCGTACGATCGCGCCACTCAACTGCTTCCATCCCTCACAGAGGCGTGGTTCCGCGCCGGCGACCTCGTTTCAACCTTGGGCCATCGCGACGAGGCTATCGGATGTTTCCGCCGAGCGGCAGAGACTGGAGGCAAGACTAGCTTCGGCCGACTTGGCAAAGCGAGGGCCCTGCTGATTGAGAATCGCGACCAGGAAGCTGAAAAGATATTGCGGGAGACACTGGTCGCTCATCCGACGAACGCCATGGCCTACGATCTGCTGGGCAATGTTCTCTCAGAACTCGGACGCTTCGACGAGGCTCGTGCCTGCTTCGAACGTGCCATCTCGATCGCGCCGCTGCTGGCGGGAAGCTACTACGATCTGGTCCGTTGCCGGCCTGTCAGGCGCGATGACAACGGGCTACTCCAGCGAATAGAAGCCGCTTTAGTGACGCCAGGACTCGAAGCGGCGCAATACCTGCGCGTTCACCTCGCGATCGGCAAAGCCGCGGACGATCTTGGCGACTACGCCTTGGCGATGAAGCATTTCGACGCCGCAGACGGCGTCCGCCGGAATGCTGGGGCGTTTGACTCGGCCAAATTTTCAACAGAGATCGATCGCATGATTGCGCGCTGTACTCGCGAATGGATCGCGCAGGCGCAAGAACTCGGCAGCGACGACGCGACGCCGGTGCTGATCATCGGCATGCCACGGTCGGGCACAACTCTGGTTGAGCAGATCGTCTCCATGCACCCTGAGGTTGGGGCAGGCGGCGAGCTGAACTTCTGGAATGAGCGCGGGACGGAGTGGCATCGCTCGGCTGGGAATGCGGAGCCTGGCGTTTCCTCGGAATTCTTGCGCAAGACGGCGGCCGATTATCTCCGCCTGCTCCGCACGATCGCGCCGAAGGCGGCTCGAGTCACTGACAAGATGCCGTTCAACTTTCTGTGGGCCCGGTTGATCCATCTGGTGTTTCCGCGCGCGACCATCATTCATTGCCGCCGCGCTGCGGTCGACACGGCACTGTCGATCCACCAGACTTTTTTCCATCCGACGCTGGCGTTTCCAACTGGCGGTGACGAACTGGTTGAGTATTTCCGCAACTATCAGCGGCTCGTCGAACATTGGCGAAACGTATTGCCAGCCGATCGTTTCATCGAAGTCGACTACGAAGAACTGACCCGCACGCCTGAGCCAGTCATTCGGCGGATCATTGCGGCCTGCGGCCTACCGTGGGATGACACGTGCCTGCGTCCCGAATCCAACCCGCGAGCGGTGAAGACCCCGAGCAAGTGGCAGACGCGACAGCCGATCTATCGCAGCTCCGTCGCGCGTTGGCGAAGATACGAACCCTGGCTGGGGCCGTTACAGGCGCTCGTGGACGATGGGACGAGCTAACGGCGTACAGCACCGTTTGCCAGTCGGTCTGAAAACGTCCGGCTCACCACGACAGAAGAGCGGAGAAGCTGAGTGTCAGAGTTTTTCAACAATCAACACAAGGCCGGAGGTTCTAATCGCCAGCAGCGGGGGTCGGGCGATGAAAGCGAAACACATTGCCCGAGTCCAAAAGTGCGCCGAATGTGTATGACAGAGTCGTGTAAAACGGTATGGTGATATTTCCTTCGGGATAGTTCGGAGGTGTTCCAGCGAAGAAGTGCGCCAGTGTCGTATGCCAATTCTGGTCTGCGAGAACGGTGGTTGGTGTCCACAGGATTATCCTGATCGCTAGATGCAAAGTCGGCAGAACCCACACCCAAAAGCGATGATTGCCCCTCAGAAGTCCATAGCCGAAATAACCCGCAACACCAGCTAAAACTATCTCCAGCGGGTAGTAAGGTCCGGTTGCAATCGAGACTAACTTGGCATCGCCTATCGCCCGCCCGAAGAGCGGCTTCAGGATGGCTTCCAACAGCATCGCAGTCGCTAATCCCACGCCGAGGGTCGCGATCAGTAGATGCAAGAGGTATAGTCCAACCCAGCGAAGGTAAGTCTTCATGGGTGCAAATGTACAACTTTCCCGGCCGACGCGATCATCGTTGCCGTAATCAGGCCTTTTATGGCTTGACTCCCGCATACATTGGAATTGCGCCGCGCGCAGCATTTTTGTATACGACTCCGCCTTTCATGACAAAGACCACGCGGCGAACGGCCGTAATATCCGTCAATGGATTTCCATCCAGCGCAATGATGTCTGCCTGAAGTCCCGGTGCGATTGAACCGATTTGATCGCTCATGCCAAGCGCTTCAGCGCCCAAAGAATTTGCTGAAACCATGGCAGCCATGGGATCCACTCCGCAGTCGCGGACGCGATCGATGAACTCCTCAGCGTTGCGCCCGTGCGCGCCGGCCACGGCGTCGGTACCAAACACAACTTTCAGTCCCGGAATCTTCATCGCGTGCTGGATGAGGTCGTGCTCCATAGGGATGATCTTCTCCATGGCCGCAAATCCCTCGGCGGTATAGCCAGGTGTGCCGAGGAACTGATCCTTGTGCTGAAGGTAGTTTTCGATGACTAACCCGGCTTGAGGATCAAGATAGGTTCCCTTCTCTGCCAGGAGCCTCAAATCGTCATCGGTCGCCAAGGTGCCGTGTTCCACCTCGGTGCAACCAGCTAGAGCGGTTGCCCGGACTGCATCTTTGTAGGCGTGCACCAGCGTGCGCAATCCTTGTTTCTTTGCCTCGTCGCACGCCGCATTTAATTGCTCTTGCGAAAGCGTCATTCCGCCACCTTGCCGGATGGACTTCGACGCGAAGATCTTGATCAGGTCCGCCCCGGCGGCTTTTTGTTTTCTGACGAACGCTCGAATTTCATCCGGAGTGCCGGTCTTTTCACCTTGTCCCTGGAGCGGCTCAACCGCGGTCAAAATGCGAGGACCGGGAATCGTTCCTTTTGCGATGGCATCCCGCAGCGGGATATCGTTCGGTGCTCCCACGCTTTGCACTGTCGTGAATCCCGCCATCAATGTGAGCCAGGCGTTCGACGCCGCTTTGTACGCGTCCTCCTGAGATCGTCCTTCGGTGCCTGCATTCTTTCCATCGCTGCCGAAAATCCATGTCATGTGCACGTGCGCATCGATCCAGCCGGGCAGAACTGTCAGGCCGCGCAGGTCATAATCGACCGGAGCCCCGGAGTTCGGTTCGACGGAGACGATCTTGGAGTTTTCGATCGTGATACGCACATTGGTGAGCGTGTTCCCTTTGCCGTCCAACACAGTGCTTGCGGCAATTGTGATCGGGTGAGTTGTTTTGGAGGTTTGAGCAGAAATTCGCGGTGCTACAACCAAAGTCGCAAACAGGAAAATGGCAAGGGCAAGTCGTGCAGGTCGCATGGATGACCGCCTTCTAGCAGGCTGCTGAAAAAGTGATCGGCAGCGAGTTTTTCTTTTTGTTTCTCATTTTCTTTGGTATTGAGCCGGATTTCTGAACCGTTTTTCGTCGGACTTCATACCCTGCGAGACACACGTCGGCCCGGACTTACACCGTCGCAACGGCGGCGGCCAGGTTCCGCATGCGCACCAGATTGTAGGCTGCACAAGCCAGCGTAAATATCCAGTGCACTTTGCTTACCCCACGATGTCTCAGTTTTCGCATCAGCGCGATCGTCTTCAGCCAGCCGAAGCATTCCTCGATCCGTTTCCTCTTCTTCTGGCTGAGGGCATAGCCCGAATGCCGCGTGGTACGGCCATCAATCGCGCTGCCCCCGCGTCGTCCCAGGTTCTGGGCCACGTGCGGCCTCACTCGCAAATTGCGGCACTCCTCTACAAACCCGAACGTGTCGAACCCTTTGTCGCCGCCAACCGTCAGCGGTTGCGTGCCGGGAAGCCTCTCCATCATGATCAGCGCCGCATCCCGTTCCGCCGTCCCGTTGGCCTGGAAAACTTCCGCGTCCACGATCAGTCCGTTGCGGTTCTCCACCAACAGATTCCCGCTGTAACTCAACCGCGACTCTTTCCCACCGCTTTTGCGAGCCAACAAAGAGTCGGGATCAGTCTTGGACTCGTGGGTTTCGTTCGAGCGCTTCTGCCCGTGAAAGTTCACCGTGGGATTGCCAGGATCATCCGGCGGTGGCGTCGGTTTGCCCTCTTTGGGTTGAAAGCTCTTCAGACTCGCCCAAGCTTCCAGCAACGTGCCGTCCACCGTGAAGTGCTCGTCGCTGGTCAGCCCCTTTCCCCGCGCTTGCTCGACCACCCGCGACAAAAACTCTTTGGCCACCTCAGCTTCCAGCAGGCGGTCGCGGTTCTTGGTGAAGGTGGTCGCGTCCCAGACTTCATCGTCGGCATTCAACCCCACGAACCACCGGAACAGCAGGTTGTAGTCCATTTCTTCCATCAACAATCGCTCGCTGCGGATCGAATACAGCATCTGCAGCAACTGCGCCCGCAACAGCTTTTCCGGTGCAATCGACGGCCGTCCGACCCGGGCGTACATGCTGTCAAACCGCCGCGAAAGTTGCGTGAGTACTTCGTCCACCATGCCCCGGATCGCACGCAGCGGATGATCCTTTCGCACTCGCGCTTCCGGCGACAAATAACTGAACATATGATTCTGCTGCTGATCGTCTCCGCGCATGCCCTTTCGTACCACACAAGACTGTGCATCGGGAGTAGTTTTTCAGCAGCCTTCTAG
>Ga0335081_10001363_pt1 | contig 38970 bp, 36 predicted proteins | sample Lox_Sample_35_FD_206713 | JGI IMG/M metagenome (GOLD analysis project Ga0335081, IMG submission 206713) | Soil microbial communities from Loxahatchee National Wildlife Refuge, Florida, United States - Lox_Sample_3.5 | ecosystem: Environmental > Terrestrial > Soil > Wetlands | place: USA...
GCCTCGAAAGCCACCAGGCGCTCGCCGCGATCGCAACCGACAACGTCTCCGATCTGTCTGCCGCCGAGGACCGGGAGATCGCGGCCGAGGAGCAGGCCATCGCCGCCGAAGACGCAGCCGCCGCGCCGGATGAGGCCCAGCCCCCGCAGGAGCCCGCCGACACGGCGCCGGAGACGGCCGCACAGGAGCCGGGCGACACGGCGCCGGAGGCGGCCGCAGAGGAGCCGGCCGACACGATCGCGCAGGCCGCCGTCGAGGATTCGACCCCGGCCGAGGCCGCGGCTGAGAACTCCGCGACCGTGTCTGAGCTCGACTCCGCGACCGCGGACCACCCCGTCGCCGAGGTGCCGCCCGCGCCGGGGCCCGAGGCCAACGGCGCCGAGCACGCACCCGCCGAGGAGCAGACCACATAGCCGCCGCGAACGCCGGGGGCGCGGGGCTGGAGCGTCGGCGGCGCGTTCCCTCCCGCCGCTGCATCGGCTGTGGCCGGCGTGCTCCGAAGGACGAGCTGCTGCGCCTGGCGATGCACGACGACGGGGGGCGGCTGGTGGCCGTCGCCGACCCCGACAAGCGCATGCCGGGGAGGGGCGCCTACCTGTGCAAGGGCCCCGGACCGGCCGGCGTGAACCCCCCCTGCCTGGAGCGCGCAAACCGTCGCGGAGGCATCTCGCGGGCGCTCCGCGCGCGCGTGGCCGCCGGGCCCGAACTCGTAGAATCGATGTAGAGGCATGAGCAAGAAGCGGGTACACGAAATCGCAAAGGAGCACGGGCTCTCCAGCAAGGAGCTGCTCGCGAAGCTCCACGCCGCGGGCGTGGAGGCGAAGGCGGCCGCGTCCTCGGTGGAGGAGGCAGTCGCCCTGAAGGCGCTCGGCCAGGGCTCCGCGGGGGCTTCGGCGAGCTCCAACGGCGGGGGCTCGGGCGGTGCCGCCGCCCGCAGCGCGGTCGCCGAGCGGCCCCGCAGCGCGCCGGCCGCCCAGCCGCAGGCCAAGCCCGCCGCCAAGGCTCCGGCCAAAGCGCCCGCCAAGGCCCCGGCCAAAGCGCCGGCCAAGGCCCCGGCCAAGGACACGGCCAAGGCGCCTTCCAAGGGGACCTCGGCCGGTGGCGACGGGCAGCGCCCTGTCCCCGCCCAGCCCGCGCCCCCGCAGCAGGCGGCGACCGTGACACCGGCCGCCCAGCGGGCCGCCGCATCGGGCGCCCAGGCCGCCGCGCCCGCCGCATCGCCGCCGCGGCCCTCCGCCGCCGACGGCGCCCCGCGCGCCGCTGGAGCGCCTGCCCCGACCGGTACCCCGACCGCGCGCGCCGCCGCCCCGGCGACTCCCGGCGAGGCACCGCCCCGTCCCGCGCCCGCCGGGGCCCCCGCGCCCGCAGGCGCCGGCGCCCCCGAGCGGGTCCGCCCGACGCGCGACTCGCGCACCGGCGAGCGCACCCCCGGCGACGTCGGCCCGGGCGGCCGCCGTCGCGTGGTGATCGACTCCCAGGCCTCGCGCCGCCAGCAGAGCGGCCCCTCCAACCAACCCCAGCGCCGTCCCCGCCGTGGCCGGCGCCGGCGTGGCACATATGACGAGACGATCGCGCCGATCGACAACTCCGCGCTGGAGGCGACCGATCTGATCCGTGTGAGCAGCGGCTCCACCGTCAAGGACGTGGCCGAGTACCTCGGCGTGGCGGTGCCGGAAGTGATCAAGAAGCTGATGTCCCTCGGGGAGATGGCGACCCTCACGCAGACGCTCTCGGACGACGCCATCCAGGTGCTCGCCGACGAGTTCGAGAAGGAGGTCGAGATCGTCCACGCGGCCGACGACGTCGACCTCGAACCGCTCTTCGAAGACGCCGAGGACGAGCTCATCGGGCGCCCGCCGGTGGTGACGATCATGGGCCACGTCGACCACGGCAAGACCTCGCTGCTCGACGCGATCCGCGAGACCGAGGTGGTGGCCGGCGAGGCCGGCGGCATCACCCAGCACATCGGCGCCTACCAGGTCCGCCACGGCGGCAAGGAGATCACCTTCCTGGACACGCCCGGCCACGAAGCGTTCACGGCGATGCGCGCCCGCGGCGCCCGCGTGACCGACCTCGCCGTGATCGTGGTCGCCGCCGACGACGGCGTCAAGCCCCAGACCGAGGAGGCGATCGACCACGCGAAGGCCGCCGAAGTGCCGATCATCGTGGCGGTCAACAAGATCGACAAGGAAGGCGCCCAGCCCGAGCGCGTGCGCACCGAGATGACCCAGCACGGCCTGCAGCCGGCCGAATGGGGCGGCGACATCGAGTTCGTGGACGTGAGCGCCAAGACCAAGGTCGGGCTCGACTCGCTGCTCGACACGATCCAGGTCGTCACCGACCTCGAGGAGCTGAAGGCCAACCAGGGGGCCGAGGCCTCCGGGACCGTGATCGAGTCCAAGCTCGACCCCGGCCGCGGCCCGGTGGTGACGATCCTGATCCAGCGCGGCACCCTGCGGGTCGGGGACGCGCTCGTGGCCGGAGCCCACTTCGGGCGGGTGCGGGCTATGCACGACTTCATGGGCGGGAAACTCAAGCGTGCGATGCCCGGCCAGCCGGTCGAGGTGCTCGGCTTCGACGGCGTCCCCGAGGCGGGGGAGCCCGTGCGGGTGGTCGAGAACGAGCGGCGCGCGCGCCAGCTCGCCGGCGAACGCGCCAACCGCCTGAAGACCGAGGCGCTGGCGCGGCGATCGGGCCGCAAGGTGTCCCTCGAAGACGTCTTCAAGCTCGCCCAGGAGGGGGCCGTCAAGGAGCTCGCGCTGGTCATCAAGGCGGACGTGGCAGGCTCGCTGGAGGCGATCGAGGACGAGATCGCCAAGCTCCCCCAGCAGGAGGTCAAGGTCAACATCATCCACCGGGGGGTCGGCGGGATCAACGAGTCCGACGTGATCCTCGCCGCCGCCTCCGAAGGCGTGATCCTCGGCTTCAACGTGCGCCCGGTGGGGGACGCCCGCCAGGTCGCCGACCGGGAGGGTGTGGAGATCCGCTCCTACTCGGTGATCTACCGCGCCATCGAGGAGCTGCGCGGGGCGATGGAGGGGATGCTCGAGCCGGCCGAGGTCGAGACCCCGCTCGGCCAGGCGGAGGTGCGTCAGCTGTTCAAAGCCTCCCGCATCGGCACGATCGCCGGCTCCTTCGTCACCGAGGGCACCGTTTCGCGCGGCGCCCGCGTGCGCGTGGTCCGCGACGGCACCGTCATCTACGACACCACCGTCGACAGCCTGCGCCGCTTCAGCGAGGACGTGCGCGAGGTCAGCGCGGGATTCGAGTGCGGGATCGTGCTGGCCAACTTCCAGGACGTCCACGAGGGCGACCTGCTCGAGACCTACGAGACGCGGAGGGTCGAGCGCGAGCTGTCCGCCTGATCGGGCCGAGGCTGCAGGGACCCGCGGGTCGGCGCTGAATTGGAGGGCTAGGATGAGCACGCCGCGAATGCGCCGGGTCGATGAGGCCGTCCACCGTGTCATCGGGGACGCGATCTCGGGGGGCCTCAAGGATCCGCGGATTGGATTCCTGACCGTGACCGACGTGCGCACCAGTTCAGATCTGCGCCATGCGCGCGTGTACGTGAGCGTGCTCGGGCCACGGGGCGAGGCCGCGACCGCGGCCGAGCGCGACGCCACGCTCGAGGGCCTGCGCAGCGCCCACGGCTACCTCCAGGGCAGGCTCGGCGCCGAGCTGCACCTCAAGCGAACCCCGACGCTCGAGTTCATCTACGACGACACCACCGACCGCGCCTTCCGGGTCGAGCGGCTGCTGGGGGAGGGAAAGCGCTCGTGAGCGCCGCCGAGGATCCCAGGCTGACGCGCGAGCTGGTGCTCGACCGGATCCGCGAGGGCCAGCGCTTCATCCTGGCCTCGCACGAGAAGCCCGACGGCGACGCGATCGGGTCGATGGCGGCCATGCACGGCCTGCTCACCGGGCTCGGCAAGGACTCGGTGATGTTCATCTCGCCGGGAGACCTGCCGTTGCCCGACGAGTACGCCGCCTTCGCGCAGGTGGGCATGATCAGCGAGCCCCCGCCGGACGTGAAGTCGCGCACCGTCGTGTTCCTCGACTGCGGCAACGTCGACCGCAACCCGGCCGGGGTCCTACGCGACGCCTCCCAGCTGCTGAACATCGACCACCACCACGACAACACCCGCTTCGGGACCATCAACCACGTCGTCCCGGAGGCCTCGTGCACGGCGGAGATCGTGTGGGACCTGATGCACGCGCTGTCCTTCCCCCCGACGCCGGAGATCGCCGAGGCGCTGTATGTCGGCCTGATCACCGACACCGGGCGTTTCATGTACGAGAACACCTCCCCGCGGGCGCACGAGATGGCCGCCGAGCTGATCGAGGCGGGCGTGGACGTGCCCGCCGTGTACAGGCGCCTGTACGAGGACATGCCGCTCGGCAGGCTGGCCCTGCTCGGGATCGCGCTCACGCGCATCCAGCTGCTCGACTCCGGTGAGATCGCCCTCGTCGACCTCTCGGGCGCGGACTTCGCCGCCGCCGGGGCCCAGGAAGGCGACTCCGAGGGGGTCATCGACCATCTGCGCGCGCTGCGGGGGGCGAAGGTGGCGGTGCTCGTGCGCGAGGTCATGCGCGGCGAGCGTGCCGGCCAGCGAAAAGTCTCGCTGCGGGCCATCGACGAGGAGGTCGACGTGTCGCTGATCGCCCGTGCCCAGGGGGGCGGGGGCCATACCCGGGCGGCCGGCTTCTCGACCACGATGGAGCCCGAGCAGCTGGTCGAGTTCCTGCGCGCCGAGGTGGGCGCCCAGCTCAACTCGCTGCCCGGCGGCCAGCCCGCCGCGCCAGTCGCCTGAGGGGCGCGCAGCCCGCGAGAGCCCGCCGCGTGGACGGCGTCCTGCTGATCGACAAGCCCGCCGGGATGAGCTCCCACGACGTGGTGGCGGCCGTCAGGAGGGCGCTGGGCGGCCTCAAGACCGGGCACGCCGGGACGCTCGACCCGTTCGCCACCGGCCTGCTGGTGGTGCTGCTGGGCAGGGCCACCAAATCGCAGCGGGCCTTCATGGCGCTGCCCAAGCGCTACGAGACGGTGGCGCAGCTGGGGGCGCTGTCGAGCACCGGCGATCCGGAGGGGGAGATCACCGTCACGGGGCGCGTCCCGGAGCGCCCGCCCGTGCTGCCCGTCGGGGAGATCCGCCAGCGCCCCCCGCGCCACTCGGCGGTCAAGGTCGGCGGCCAGCGCGCCTACCGCCGGGCCCGCCGGGGCGAGGACTTCGAGCTGCCCGAGCGGACGGTCACGATCCACTCCTTCCGCGAGCTGTGGCGCAATGAGGGCCCCGGCGGGCAGCCGCCCCGCGCGGCGTACGAGATCGAGTGCTCGTCGGGCACCTACGTCCGCTCGCTGATCGCCGACCTGGGCGACGGCTACTGCCTGGAGCTGCGGCGCACGGCGATCGGGGACTTCCGCGTGGAGGAGGCCTCCGCCCTGCCGCCGCGGGGCCGCGCCTGGGAGGACCCGCCCGTGATCGGGCTGGCGCGCGCGCTCGAGCGAGCCGGCGGCACCTCCCCTCAATAGGCTTCGCTGCCGACGTGAAGGTCACCCCCCTGCCCGAAGTCGAGCACGGGCGCTCGCGCAGCCTCGCCGTCGGCACCTTCGACGGCGTCCACCTCGGTCACCGCGAGGTCATCAGGGGCTCCGACAGCGTGCTCACGTTCGACCCGCATCCCGTCTCGGTGGTCGCCCCCCAGCACACCCCGCGGCTGCTGACCTCCCCCGAGCGCAAGGCCGAGCTGATCGCCTCGCTGGGTGTGGAGGAGATGATCGTGATCCCCTTCGACGCGGAGTTCGCCGCGCGCCCCGCCGAGGAGTTCATCGACGACGTGCTGGTCGGAGCGCTCGGTGCCCGGCAGGTCTCGGTGGGCGAGAACTTCCGCTTCGGGCGCCGCGCCCAGGGCGACCCCGGGCTGCTGCGTGCGCAGGACCGCTTCGAGACCGTCGTGCACCCGCTGCTGGAAATCGATGGCGAGGTCGTCTCCTCCAGCCACGTCCGCGGCCTGCTCCTGGCCGGCGAGCTGGCTCAGGCCAACCAGCTGCTGGGAAGCCCCTTCCAGCTGCGGGGGACCGTGCTCCCGGGCGATGCGCGCGGGCGAGAGCTGGGCTTCCCGACCGCCAACCTGACCCCCGACGAGGCGTACGTGTGCCCCGGACACGGGGTGTACGCGTGCCTGGCCGCCGCGGCCGGGCTGGCGCCGCGCCCGGCGGCCGTGAGCATCGGCGTGCGACCGACCTTCGACACCGGCCGCGCCGAGCTGATCGAGGCCTACCTGCTCGACTTCGACGGCGACCTGTACGGCAGCGAGCTGCGCCTGGACTTCCTCGCCCGCCTGCGGGGCGAGCGGCGCTTCACCGACGCCGGCTCGCTGGTCGAGCAGATGCGGCGCGACGTCGAGCAGACGCGCGGGGTGGCCGAGAGCGCAGGCAATTACTAGCCCACCGCGCGCCGGGGGGCCGGCACCGGCCCCCGGTAGGCGCGCGGGCGCGCCGCGGGGGTCTGCTACCGTGCCGCCGATGCCAGCCATCACCAGCGAGCGGAAGCGGGAGCTAGCCGCCCACTTCGGCTCCGGCGAGGGCGACACGGGCTCCACGAAGGTTCAGATCGCGCTGCTGACCGAGCGCATCAATCACCTCACCGAGCACCTGCGCGAGCACGGCAAAGACCACCACTCGCGCCGCGGGCTGCTGATGCTCGTGGGCAGGCGCCGGCGCTTTCTGGACTACCTGCAGCGCCACGACCTCGACGGCTACCGCGCGCTGATCAAAGAGCTCGGCCTGCGCAAGTAGTGGCCGTCCTGCCGGCAGGGACTCCGGCGCCCGACTTCAGCCTGGCCCGTGCCGACGGCGAGCGCTTCACCGCGGCCGACCTGCTCGGCCGGCGCACCGTGCTGGTCTTCTACCCGTTCGCGTTCAGCCCCGTCTGCACCGACCAGCTGCAGCTGTACGAGCCGCTGACCCGCGAGCTGGCCGAGGCCGGGGACGCCCTGTACGGGGTCTCCTGCGACTCGACCTGGGCGCAGCGGGCCTTCCGCGAGAAGCTCGGTGTCTCCAGCGAGCAGCTGTCGGACTTCGAGCCCAAGGGGGCGGCGTGCCGCGCCTTCGGGGTGCTGCACGAGGGCGGCTTCCCCCAGCGGGCGCTCGTGGTCAGCGGCCCCGACGGCGTGATCAGCTGGAGCTACCAGGCCGCCTCGCCGGCCGAGCTTCCGGGGCTCGATCTGTTGCGTACAGGCCTCCGGTAGCGCCAGCCCGTCCGCTAAGCTCACTCGGTTCGGAGAGTGAAAAAGAAACGGTCCGCCGACCGAAGGGCGGAACAGGAAGGTAGTGAACATGGCTAAAGACGCCGTTACGCGCGTGTCCGCGGAGATTGCGGGCAGCGAGATCTCCTTTGAGACGGGGAGGATGGCCAAGCAGGCCTCCGGCGCAGTGGTCGTCAGACAGGGCGACACGATGGTCCTCGCGACGGCCGTCGCTGGATCCCTGAGGGAGGTCGACTTCCTCCCGCTCACGGTCGACGTCGAGGAGCGGATGTACGCGACCGGCAAAATCCCCGGCTCCTTCTTCAAGCGCGAGGGCCGCCCGGGCGAGAAGGCGACGCTGACGGCGCGCATGATCGACCGCCCGCTGCGCCCGCTGTTCCCGAAGGACTGGCGCTACGACACCCAGCTGGTGGCGATCCCCCTGTCAATCGACCACGTCCACCCCTACGACATCCTCGCCATGAACGGCGCCTCGGCGGCCGTGATGATCTCCGACATCCCGATGCCGACCCCCGTCGGCGCGGTGCGGATCGGCAAGGTCGACGGGAACTTCGTCGTCAACCCCAACGAGGAGGACCTGCTCGCCGAAGGCGAGGGCGAGGACGAGGAGCGCCGCTCGGACCTCGACCTGGTGGTCGCGGGCACCGAGGACGCGATCCTGATGGTGGAGGCCGGGGCCAACGAGATCCCCGAGGCGGAGATCCTCGACGCGCTCGACATCGCCCACGCCGAGATCAAGAAGCTGTGCCAGCTCCAGCGCGAGCTCGCCGAGCGGGTCGGCAAGGAGAAGAAAGCCTACGAGCCGATCGGCGTCGATGAGGCCCTGCTCTCCCAGATCCGCTCCTCGCACGGCTCCCATCTCGATGCCGCCACCCAGGTCGAGGACAAGCTCGAGCGCCAGGACGCCACCAAGGCCGTCGAGGAGGCCGTGCTCGAGCAGTACGGTCAGCCCGCCGCCGAGGGTGCCGGCGAGGAGGAGCAGCAGGCCGCCCGCGAGCGCCGGGCCGCCGCGAAACTCGCCTTCGAATCGCTCGAGAAGTCGATCATCCGCGAGCGCATCGCGGTCCACAAGAAGCGCCCCGACGGTCGCGCCGACGACGAGATCCGCGACATCACGATCGAAGTCGGCGTCACCCCCCGGACACACGGCTCGGCGCTGTTCACCCGCGGCCAGACGCAGGCCCTGAGCGTCGCCGCGCTGGGCACGCTCAAGGAGGAGATGCGCCTCGACACGCTCGGCCTGGAGACGAAAAAGTACTACTGGCATCACTACAACTTCCCGCCCTTCTCGGTCGGCGAGGCGGGTCGCATGGGCGGCGTCAAAAGGCGGGACATCGGTCACGGCGCGCTCGCCGAGCGTGCGCTCGCGCCGATGATCCCCTCGATCGAGCAGTTCCCCTACTCGCTCCGGGTGGTCTCGGACATCCTCGAGTCCAACGGCTCCTCCTCGATGGCCTCGGTGTGCGGCTCCTCGCTGTCGCTGATGGACGCGGGCGTGCCGATCAAGAGCCCCGTGGCCGGGATCGCGATGGGGCTGATCAAGGAGGGCGAGGACTACATCGTCCTGACCGACATCGCCGGCGTCGAGGACCATCTCGGCGACATGGACTTCAAGGTGGCGGGCACCTCCAGGGGCATCACCGCCCTGCAGATGGACATCAAGATCTCGGGCGTCACCTTCGAGATCCTGGGCGACGCCCTCACCCAGGCCAACCGCGCGCGGACGTTCATCCTCGAGAAGATGGCCGAGGTCATCGAGGGTCCGCGCGAGCAGCTCAGCCGCTACGCCCCGCGCATCCAGACGATCCAGATCGACCCCTCCCAGATCGGCCTGCTGATCGGCAAGGGCGGCGAAACGATCCGCGGCCTGTCGGAGGAGTTCGACTCCCAGATCGACGTCAACGACGACGGCCAGGTGCTGATCTACTCCGCCAACGGCGAGCTCGGCGACGAGCTGGTCGAGCGGATCCGGATGATGATGAAGGAGGTCGAGGTCGGCGACGAGTACGTCGGCAAAGTGGTCAAGACGACCACCTTCGGTGCCTTCATCGAGCTCGCCAAGGGCACCGACGGGCTGCTGCACATCTCCAACGTGTCGCCCGGCGAGCGCGTCGAGAGCGTCGAGGCGGTGCTCAGCCGCGGCGACGAGGTCACGGTGCGGGTCGTGGAGGTGGACCGCGAGCGTGGCCGCATCGGCCTGCGCCTGGCCCACGACCCGGACATCGCGGGCAAGTCCGTCGAGGAGCTAGCCGGGGTCGGCACCGGCGGCGGCGGCGGCGGTGGCGGCCGCGAAGGCGGCGGGCGCCGTCCCTCCAGCAACGGCCGCGAGCGGGGCTCGCGCCGCAGCGACGGCGATCGCGGCAGCCGGGGCTCCGGCCGCCCGCGCCATGGGCGCGACCGCGACTGACCTGCACCCCAGGGCCGCGGACGCCGAGCATCGCCTGACGACGCTCGGCTCCGGGCTGAGGATCGTCACCGAACCGGTCCCGAGCGTCCGCTCAGCGGCGCTCGGGTTCTGGATCTCCAGCGGCTCGGCGGGCGAGCGGGAGGACGAGGCCGGCATCTCGCACCTGCTCGAGCACATGCTGTTCCGCGGTACCGAGCACTTCGGCTCGGAGGAGATCGACCAGATCTTCGACGCGATGGGCGCCGAGATCAACGCGGGCACCGACAGGGAAGCGACCTCGCTGTACACGCGCGTGCTCGACGGCCACCTCGAGCGGGCCTTCGAGGTGATGAGCGAGATGGTCTGGCAGCCGCGCTTCGGCGAGCTCGAGGCCGAGCGCCAGGTCGTCCTCGAGGAGATCGCGATGTACGAAGACGACCCCCAGGACCTGATCTTCGACCTGCTCGGCCGCGCGATCTTCGGCTCCCACCCGCTGGGCCGCCCGGTGATCGGCCGCGCCGAGGTGATCGCGGGAGCCACCCGCGAGCTGTTGGCCGGCTTCCACGACCGCCGCTACCGCCCGGACACGATCGTGATCGCCGCCGCGGGCTCGGTCGACCACGATCGGCTCGTGGCGCTGGCGGAAGGCTCGCCGGCGCCGAGCGATGCGCCCGCAGGTGAGTCCGCCGACGGGGCACACGCGGGGGACGGCGCGCCGTCCCCCACGGTGCCCGTGCCGGCTCCACGGGCGCGGCTCGAGTTCCTGCAGAAGGACACCGAGCAGTACCACGTGTGCCTCGGCGCCCACGGCCTGTCGCGCGAGGACGAGCGGCGCTTCGCGCTGCGCGTGCTGGAAGGGATCCTCGGCGGGACCTCCTCCTCGCGGCTGTTCCAGGAGGTCCGCGAGCGCCGCGGCCTCGCGTACTCGATCTTCTCCTTCTCCAACCTCTACTCCCACGCCGGCGAGGTGGGCCTGTACGTCGGCACCCGCCCGGACAACCTCGCGGCGGCGCTGGGGGTCGTGGCGGCGGAGCTCGAGCGCCTCGTCGAGGACCCGGCCAGCGAGCAGGAGCTCGTCCGCTCGCGCGAGAACCTCAAGGGCCGGGTGGTGTTGGGCATGGAGTCCACCGGCGCGCGCATGAGCCGGCTCGGCAACTCGCTGCTGCACGGCATGCCGATCCTCAGCGTCGACGAGATGATCGCCCGCATCGACGCGGTCGAGCTCGAGGACCTGCGGGAGCTGGCGGGCGAGCTGTTCGCGCCCGAGCGCATGTCCGTCGTCGCGATCGGGCCGGAGCGGGAGCGCGTGCTGGAGGCGCTCGCGCCGTTGTCGCTCGGGGCCGCCGAGCCCGTGCAGGACGGCGCGCGATGATCCGCGTGGTGGTCTCCGGGGCGGAGGGGCGGATGGGCCGGACCGTGTGCGAGGCCGTCTCGGGCGCCCCCGACATGGAGCTCACCGGGCGCGCGGACCCGCTGCTCGGGACGAGCCTCGAGCAGCTCCTCGGGGAGGCCGACGTGGTGGTCGACTTCTCCACGCCCGAGGTGGCGCTCCAGAACGCGCTGGCGTGCGTGCGGGCCGGCGTCCACGTCGTGATCGGGACCACGGGCTTCGACCCCGCGCCGCTCGGCGAGGCGCGCCCGGAGGACCCGCAGCGTCGCGCCAACGTCCTGATTGCCCCCAACTTCGCGATCGGGGCGGTGCTGATGATGCGCTTCGCCGAAGAGGCGGCCCGCTACATGCCGAAGGCGGAGATCATCGAGCTGCACCACGACGCCAAGCTCGACGCCCCCAGCGGTACCGCCGCCCTCACGGCCCAGCGGATGGCGTCCGCCAGCGGGGGAGCGCCGCCGCCGATCCACTCGGTGCGCCTGCCGGGCCTGGTCGCCCACCAGGAGGTGATCCTCGGCGACCTCGGGCAGACGCTGAGCATCCGCCACGACTCGATCAGCCGCGAGTCGTTCATGCCGGGCGTGCTGCTCGCGGTCCGCCGCGTCGGCGAGCTGCAGGCCTCGCCGGTGGTGGGGCTCGAGAAGCTGCTGTTCACATGATGGCCACCCGGGCGTGAGATACTGACCCGCATGGCCCGCCTGGGCGAGATCCTGACAGCGATCGTCACGCCGTTCGACGAGAACGGGGAGGTCAACGAGTCGGCCTTCGTGGCGCTGATGCACCACCTCGCCGACAACGGCTCGGACGGCTTCGTGGTGGCGGGCACCACCGGCGAGGCCTCCACGCTGACCGACGAGGAGCAGCTCGGGCTGATCGGGCTGGCCGTGGCCGAGCGCCCGCCGGGCAAGAGCATCATCGCCGGCACGGGGACCAACGACACGCGCCATTCGGTGTTCCTCACCGAACGCGCCACCGAGCTGGGGGCAGACGCGATGCTGTCGGTCACGCCCTACTACAACCGGCCCAGCCGGCTCGGCCTGCGGCGCCACTACGAGACGGTCGCCGCCGCCACCGACAAACCGACGATCCTCTACAACATCCCCGCCCGCACCGGCACCAACATGCCGCCCGACCTGCTCGCGGAGCTGGCCGAGATCCCCGGCATCTCCGCCGTCAAGCAGGCCAACGCGGCCGAGCTGCAGCTGATCGAGGGCCTCGACGTGTACGCCGGCGACGACGGCTCGCTGGCGCGGGTGCTCGACATGGGCGGCGCCGGGGGCATCCTCGTGGCCAGCCACATCGTCGGCCCCGAGATGCGCCGCATGGTCGACGAGCCCGAGCATCGCGCCGAGATCGACGCGTCGCTGCGCGACGTGTACGAGACGCTGTTCATCACCGCCAGCCCGACCTGCACGAAGGCGGCGCTGAACATGCTCGGACAGGAAGTCGGGGGGCTGCGGCTTCCGCTGGTGGAGGCAACTGCCGAGGAGGCGGCCGCGGTGCGCGCGATGCTCGAACGCCACGGCCTGCTCGCCGGCGCCCCCGCGTGAGCCGGACGCTGCGGGTCCTGCCGCTCGGTGGCCTCGGCGAGATAGGCAAGAACATGACCGTCGTCGAATGCGACGGCCGCCTGGTCGTCGTCGATGTCGGCCTGCGCTTTCCGACGCCCGAGATGGTCGGCATCGACCTCGTGCTGCCCGACTTCAGCTACCTGCGCGAGCGCGCCTCCGACGTCGAGGCGATCGTCGTCACGCACGGCCACGAGGACCACCTCGGCGCCCTCCCGTGGGTGCTGCGCGACCTCGGCGGCGAGCTCTCGGCGCCCGTCTGCGGCGGCCCGCTGACGCTCGCGATGGCGCGCTCCAAGCTCGAGGAGCACAGGCTCGCCGACGACGTCGAGCTGAACGACCTCGAAGCGGGGGAAGTGCTGGAGCTCGGCCCGTTCACGCTCGAGCTGATCCACATGACGCACTCGATCCCCGATTCCAGCGCGGTGGCGCTCGGGACCGAGCTCGGGACGGTGCTGATCACCGGCGACTACAAGTTCGACCAGACGCCGGTGGACGGGCCCCCGGCGGATGTCTCGCGCCTGGCGGAGCTCGGCCGTGAAGGCGTGCTGCTGCTGTGTGGCGACTCCACGAACGTCGACCGCCCGGGCTTCTCGCCGTCGGAGTCGGTCGTGGGGCCCCACCTGGAGGAGGTCTTCGCCCGCTGCCGGGGCCGGATCGTGGTAACCAGCTTCGCCTCCAACATCCACCGCGTCCAGCAGGTGATCGACGCCGCCTACGCTCTCGAGCGCAAGGTCGCCCTGGTCGGGCGCTCGATGCGCAAGAACGTGGGCATCGGCCGCAGCCTCGATCACATCGAGATCCCCGAGGGGCTGCTGGTGGGGCCACGCGAGATCTCCGACTTCCCCGACGACCGCGTCGTGATCCTGTCGACCGGCTCGCAGGGCGAGCCGCTGTCGGCGCTGCGGCGGATGGCCTACCGCGACCACCCCCAGGTGGAGCTCAAGGAGGGCGACACGGTGGTCTTCTCGGCCACGCCGATCCCCGGCAACGAGCGGGCCGTCAACGAGACGATCGACCGCCTCTACCACATCGGCTGCGAGGTGATCACCCCCCGCGACGCGCCGGTGCACGCCTCCGGCCACGGCTACGAGGAGGAGGTCAAGCTGATGCTCAACCTCGTCAAGCCCCGCTACGTGATGCCGTTCCACGGCGACTTCAAGCGGCTGCGGATGCACGCCGCGCTGGCGGAGGCCGTGGGGATCGACCCGGCGGACATCTTCCAGGGCGAGAACGGCCTGCCGCTGGAGATCGACGAACGGGGGGCGCGCTTCGGCGCGCCCGAGCAGTCGGGGATGATCTTCGTCGACGGCGTCGAGATCGGCGACATGGCCGACGTCGCCCTGCGCGACCGGCGGATGCTCTCGGCCGACGGGATCTTCATCGTGGTCGTCACGATCGCCGAGCAGGACGGCTCGTCGGTGGCGGACCCCGAGGTGATCTTCCGCGGCGTCCCGTTCATGGACCAGGCGGACGAGCTGACCGAGGAGATCCGCCTCACGGTCGACAGCTCGCTGGCCCGCGCGGCCGGCGAGGGGATCCGCGAGACCGACCTGCTCGCGCAGGTCCTCCACGACGACCTGGCGACGCTAGTTTACGAGCGTCTCAAGCGGCGGCCGATGGTGCTGCCCGTCGTCGTCGAGGTCTGAGGCGGCCGGCAGGCGCACGACGAAGCGGGCGCCCGTCCCCTGCAGTGGCGGCTCGAGCGTGACGCCGCCGCCGTGGGAGGTGGCGATCGACTGCACGATCGCCAGGCCGAGGCCGAACGAGCCGCCGCGGTCACCGGCCCCGCGCACGAAGCGCTCGAACAGGGTCTCGGCCAGCTCCGGCGGGATGCCGGGTCCGTCGTCTTCGACGACCAGCTCCGCGAGAGCCGCGGGCGTCGTGCCCGTGGTGACGCGGATCTCCGTGCCCGGAGGCGTGTAGCGGAGGGCGTTCTCCATCAGGTTGACGGCGACGCGATGCAGCTCGTCGCGGACGCCGTGGACCGGGGCCGCCCTGGCATCGATGACGATCTCGTGGCCATCCGCGAGCGCGCCCAGCTCGCCGGCCGCCTCGACCACGATGTGGGCCAGGTCGCAGTGCTCGCGCACCGTCGGCTTTGCGGCGTCGTTGCGCGCCAGCAGCAGGAGGTCCGCCACCAGCCTGCGCATCCGTCGGGAGGAACGCAGCGCCGAGCTGGCCGCGTCGCCCTGGTCGCCGTCGAGCGTTTCGGCGAGCAGCTCGAGGTTGGCGAGCACGCTGGTGAGCGGCGTGCGCAGCTCGTGCGAGGCGTCGGCCACGAACTGCCGCTGGCGGGCGAGCGCGGCCTCGGTCTCGCTGCGGGCGGCGTCGAGCTCGCGGAGCATCCCCTGAAGGGTGCGCGCGAGCTTGGCCACCTCGTCCTCGGCGACCGGCTCCGGGACCTGGCGCGAGGGGTCGCGGGTGCGCGCGATCTCCGCGGCGGTCGAGGTCAGCTGTGCGATCGGCGCCATCGCACGGCGCGCGATCGCGAGGCCCGCGAGCAGCGCGAGCGCGGTCCCGCCGAGCACACCGAGCAGCAGGAACAGCTCGACCCGGCGGACCGTGGCCTCCGTTTCCGAGATGTTGCGCGCGTACTGGACGAACACGTGCCCGCGCGCCACCCCGTCCAGGCGCACCGAGGCGGACCTCGCCAGCACGCGGTAGTTGTGCAGCGTCTGGGGCGTGACTTCGGGCGGCCCGAACCAGGGTGCGTGGGCCGGGGATTCGGCGAGCACGCTGTGGTCGATGCCGAACACGCGGATCACGGAGTGTTCGGACGCGGCGGTGAAATAGCCGAGGTTCGGCGTGATCACGAGGTGCTCGCCGCCGGCCGGTCCGATCACGACCTCGATGTTCAGCTGCCCGCTCAGGCGTTCGGCTTTCTCGTTGACCTCGCGGTTGAAGTCCTGGCGGATGCGGTGGACCGTGAGCGATCCGATCCCGACCGCGAACACGCACAGGATCACGAACGTGAGCAGCGCCGAGACGCCGGCCAGGCGGACCCTGATCGGCAGCCGGTCGAAGGCGACGGACACGCGCGCCACGAGTCGGCGCGATGCCGCGCGGGGCATCGCCGGAGGATCAGGCGCGGAGGACGTAGCCGGCTCCCCTGATCGTGTGCAGCAGGCGCGGCTCGCCGCCGGACTCGAGCTTGCGCCGCAGGTTGGAGACGAACACCTCGATCGTGTTGGTCGTCGAGAAGGGGTCGTATCCCCATACCTCGTCGAGCAGCCGCTGGCGGGAGATCACGATCCGCTCGTTGCGCATCAGGTACTCGAGCAGCTCGAACTCGCGCTGGGTCAGCTCGATCGTGCGCTCGCCGCGGGAGACCTCGTGGGTGTCCGCGTTCAGCATCAGGTCCCCGACCCGCAGCGGGGCCGACCCGCGGGGCGGGCGCCGGCGCAGCAGCGCGCGCAGCCGCGCGAGCAGCTCCTGGCGCTCGAACGGCTTGACGAGGTAGTCGTCGGCGCCGGCGTCGAGGCCCTCCACCCGCGACTCGACCGCGTCGCGGGCGGTGAGGATCAGGATCGGGACGTCGTCGTCGGCGCGCAGCGAGCGCGCGACCTCGACGCCGTCGATCTGGGGCAGGCCGAGGTCGAGGATCACCAGGTCGGGGGCGAACGCGCGCCCCTGCGCGATCGCCTCGCGCCCGTCGGGTGCGATGCGCACCTCGTAGCCCTCCATGCGCAGGGACCGCTGGAGCGCCTGGGCGATGTCCTCGTCGTCCTCGACGACGAGCACGCGGGGGCTGCGGGCGAAGTCGGTCATCGATCTTTATCTAAAGGCCTCGGTGTAAAGCGATGGTAAGCCCCACAGGCAGGTTACGGGCAGGTGGCGTCGAAGTTGCGCACGATGCCGGCGACACGCAGGAGATCCTCCTCCGCCTCGCGCGGGCGCGCGCGCAGCGCCTCGTCCAGGCGCCGTAAACCCGCCAGGCGCCGCTCGCGGCCGGCGCCGCTGACGCGCCTGCGGGGAGCCATCGCGCGGCTGCGCTCGCGCACGCCGCTGCTCGGCGAGCGGGGCCGGGAGGTGCTGGCGCTGGCGCTGCTCGCCTGCGGGCTGTACCTCGTGTTCGTGATCTACGGCGGGTGGGACGGCGGACGCGCCGGCCACGCCCTCACGGTCGCGCTCGGATGGATCCTCGGGCGGGCGCGCGTCTTCGCGCCGCTGGCGCTCGTGGCGGCGGGCGTCACGCTGCTGCTGGGCCCCGCGCTCGGGCTGCAGCGGCCGCTCCGCGGCGGCGCGAGCTGCCTGTTCGCCGCGCTCACGCTCGCGCTCGCCGCCGGCACGCTGGGGATCACCTCGGGCGCCGGCCCCTCCTCGCAGGCGTGGACCTCCGCCCACATGCAGAGCCACGGCGGCGTCGTCGGCGAAGCGCTGTTCCGGCTGGCCAGCCCGCTCGTGCAGGGGTTCGGCGTGGGGATCCTCGTGGTGTTCCTCGCGATCACCGGGACGATGCTGCTGACGGGATCCTCGCTGGGCGGGTTGCTGCGCGGCGCCGGGCACGCGCTGGCGGGTGCCGGGCGCGTGGCGCATGGCCGGCGCCTGGCCGGCCGCGAGGACGGGGGACGGGGCGCCGATGGCGACCGGTCCGGGACACCGGCCGACGAGCACGCGTTCCCGGCGCTCACCCACGCCGCAGGCGCCTCCGGGGCGGTGGGGCTGTGGGAGGACGAGCACATCCCCGAGCCCGAGCCTTCGCAGGCGTTGGGAGTGCTGGGCGCGGCCGGGCAGGAGGTCGCCGCGGTGGAGCCCGAGCCGGAGCCCGGGCCGCAGGAGCACGCGGAGGAGGACGCCGACGACTCGGGTGCCACCTTCACGCCGGCGGGGGCCGACGGCGAGGAGCTCACGCCCCGCGGGCGCTACCGCGCCGCGGTCACCGACGACCCGGAGTTCGTGTGGGAGCTGCCCGATGCGGGCGCGCTGCTGATCCGCTCCGGCCGCGAGGCCGACCGCCCCGACACCGCCGGGCAGGAGCGCACGGCCCGCAGCCTGGTGGAGGCGCTCGGCCACTTCGGGGTGCAGGCGAAGGTGATCGGGACCGTGGCCGGTCCCCACATCACCCGCTACGAGCTGCGCCTGGCCCCGGGCACGAAGGTGGGGGCCGTGGCCAAGCTGAAGGACGACCTCGCGTACGCGCTCGCCGCCACCGACATCCGCATCCTCGCGCCGATCCCGGGGAAGCAGGCGGTGGGCGTGGAGGTGCCCAACGCGCAGCGCAAGATCGTGCGCCTCGGGGACGTGTTCGGGGAGCCCCCGCGCGACTCCTCGCCGCTGACCGTGTGGCTGGGCAAGGACGTGGCCGGCAAGGCGATCGGTGCGGACCTCGCGAAGATGCCCCACCTGCTGGTGGCCGGCACCACCGGCGCCGGGAAGTCGGGCGCGATCAACGCGATGCTGTGCAGCCTGCTGCTGCGCTGCACGCCGCACGAGCTGCGGCTCGTGCTGGTCGACCCCAAGCAGGTCGAGCTCAACCACTACGAGTCGATCCCGCACCTGCTGACGCCCGTGATCACGAGCCCCCGGATGGCGGCCAACGCGCTCGCCAACCTGGTCAAGGAGATGGAGTCGCGCTACGGGATCATGTCGCTGGCGCGCACCCGCAGCCTGACCGAGCTGAACAAGGCACGGGCGCGCCGGGGGGAACCCCCGCTGCCCTACATCGTGTGCGTGATCGACGAGCTAGCGGACCTGATGATGGTGGCCCCCGCCGACGTGGAGGACTCGATCATCCGCCTCGCCCAGAAGGCGCGCGCCGTGGGGATCCACCTCGTGCTCGCGACCCAGAGCCCCCGGGTGGACGTGATCACCGGGATGATCAAGGCGAACGTCCCCTCGCGGATCGCCTTCGCGGTGTCCTCGCAGACCGACTCGCGGGTGATCCTCGATCAGAACGGCGCCGAGTCGCTGCTCGGGCAGGGCGACATGCTGTTCAGCCCGGTTGGGAGCTCGCGCCTGCAGCGCATCCAGGGCGCCTACATCGACGAGCCCCAGATCGCCAAGCTCACGGAGCTCTGGCGCCGGCAGGGCGAGCCGGAGCTGCGCGAGGAGCTGCTCGAGGAGGTCGAGCCGGCCGAGGGGGAGGGGCCCCGCGACGAGTTCGACCCCGACGAGGACCCCCTGCTGAGGGACGCGATCGTGCTCGTGGCCGAGATGCAGACCGCCTCGACCTCGATGCTCCAGCGTCGCCTGCGGCTCGGATATACGCGTGCGGGGCGGATGATCGACATGCTCGAGAAGCGCAAGGTGATCAGCGGATATGAAGGATCCAAGCCGCGGCAGGTGCTGATCACGGAGGCCGACCTGCCGCACCTGCTGGCCGAGCTCGACGAGCCCGCTGCCACGCTCAGCGACTAGCCTCTTCCGGCGAGATGCCCGAAATCGGTGCCACGCTCCGCGAGGCGCGCATGCGCGCGCGCATCGACGTCTCCGAGATCGAGGCCACGACCAAGATCCGGGCCAAGTACCTGCGTGCGCTGGAGAACGAAGAGTGGAGCCTGCTGCCCGGGCCCACGTTCGTGAAGAGCTTCCTGCGCACCTACGCCGACGCGCTCGGGGTCGACGGCAAGGCGCTGGTCGAGGAATACCGCCTCTCCCAGGAGCACCAGGGAGAAGGTCCCGGCGAGCCGATCGTCCCCAGCGGCGAACGGCGGCGCTCGCGCAGCCCCTCCGGCTCCTCCTCGCGCGGGTACACCATCGCGGTCGTCTCGATCCTGGCCGTGATCGTGCTGCTGGTCGTGCTGCTGGCCACCAACTCGGGCTCGAAATCCGGCACCGGCGGCTCCAACCACGCGGCCACCGGGCAGCACACCCGCACGGGCGGCTCGACGGGGAGCACCCACGCGGCTCGCCCCCGGGACGTGGACCTCTCGCTGCACGCGAGCTCCGTCGTGTACGTGTGCCTGCTCGGCGACGGGCGCAAGCTGATCCCGGGCCTCGAGCTGCAGCCCGGCCAGACGACCCCGACCTACCATGCAAGGCGCTTTGAGGTCACGCTCGGCAACAGCGGGGTGACGATGGTGATCGACGGCAGGCCGCGGACGGTCCCGGCCTCCAGCGAAGCGATCGGCTACTCCGTGACCAGGGCCCGGGGGCGACACACGCTGCCGGCCGGAAGCCTCCCGACGTGCCGGTGAGTGACAGCCCCGGGGCCCGCGCCGGGATCGTGGTCACGGGCACCGAGGTGCTCACCGGTCGCGTGAGCGACCGCAACGGTCCCTGGCTGGCCGACCGGCTGCGGGAGCTGGGCGTGCAGCTGGCCTTCACGACGATCGTGGGGGACCGCGCCCGCGACATGCACGAGGCGCTCTCGTTCATGGCCGGCCACGAGCTGGACCTGGTGATCACCAGCGGCGGGCTGGGGCCCACGGCCGATGATCTCACGGCGGAGGTCGTGGGCGGCTTCCAGGAGCGGGACATGGTGCTCGACCCCGCGGTGGAGGAGCGCATTGCCGAGATCCTGCGCCCGCTCGCAAAGCGCTTCCCCCACGTCGACATGGAGGCCGTGCGGGCGGGGAACCGCAAACAGGCGACCGTGCCGCAGGGCGCCACCGTGCTGGACCCCGTCGGGACGGCCCCCGGCCTGGTGGTGCCACCGCCGGTTGGCCGCGGGCGCCCGACGATCGTGGTGCTGCCCGGTCCCCCGCGGGAGCTGCAGCCGATGTGGAGGACCGCGGTCGCCAGCCAGGCGATGAAAGCCGCCCTCACGGGCGCCCGCCGGGTGGAGCAGCGGATGTTGCGGCTGTTCGGGATCCCCGAGTCGGAGATCGCCGAGACCCTGCGCGTGTCCGAACGGGAGGGGGTGGAGCTCGACCGGCTCGAGATCACCACCTGCCTGAAACGGGGCGAGGTCGAGGTGGTGAGCGTGTTCGACCCGGCCGACGAGGGGGTGTACGTGCAGTTCGAGGACGTCGTCGCCCGCCGCCACCCCGACACGCTGTTCTCGAACGACGGCACCACCGTGGACGTGCAGGTGGCGGCGCTGCTGCGCGGCGGCGCACCGGGCGGCGCGCAGACGGTGGCGACCGCCGAGTCCTGCACCGGGGGGATGCTCGCCGCCCGCCTCACCGAGCTGCCGGGCTCCTCCGACTACTTCAGGGGCGCGATCGTGGCCTACGACAACCAGGTCAAGGTCGGGGTGGCGGGCGTCGACCGGGCCCTGATCGAGGCCCACGGCGCCGTCTCGGCCGAGGTCGCACGTGCGCTCGCGAAGGAGGCCTGCGAGCGGCTCGGGTCCGACCTGGGCATCGGCGTCACCGGGATCGCCGGCCCGGGGGGCGGCACCGCGGAGAAGCCGGTCGGGCTGGTGTGGCTGAGCGTGGCACGGGCCAGCCGCCACGGCCTGGGCGGAGGCGAGCAGCTCACGCGCAAGGTCGAGCTGCCCGGAGGCCGCGCCGACGTGCGCGACCGAGCCACGACCGTCGCGATGCACCTGCTGCGGCGCGTGCTCAAGGGGGAGGCCGCGAGGGGCGGATGAGCGGGGGTGCCACCGCGCGGCTGTTCCTGGCCGTGGACCCTCCCGAGCAGGTTTGCCTCGAGCTGTCGAGCTGGGCGCGGACGGTGGCGGCCTCGCTGCCCGGGGAAGCCCGCGGGCGCTCGGATCCCGATGCGGGGCGCGGCGCGAGGCGTTCGGACGTCGCCCGCGGACGCCACGGGCGCGATCCCCGGCCGCAGCTGCGGGTGCTGCCCGCCGAGGCGCTCCACATCACCCTCTGCTTCCTCGGCAGCCGCCCGGTGGAGGAGATCGACACGCTCGTCGCGGTGCCCTGCGCGAGCACGACCGAGGTCGGAGAGCTGTCGGTGGGAGCCCCGCTGTGGCTGCCGCCGCGCCGTCCGGGGAACCTGGCGGTGGAGATCCACGACGAGGACGGCGAGCTCGAGCGCCTGCAGCGGGAGCTGGCGGGGGAGCTGGAGAGGGTGGTGGGGTGGGAGCCCGGGCGGCGGCGCTTCAGGGCCCATCTGACGGTCGCACGCGTACGCGGCAGGGAACCCCTGCTCGCAGGCCCCGGAGACCCGGCGGCGGTGCCCGTGACCCCCGCGCTGCGCTTCCAGCCCGAGTCCGTGACCCTCTATCGCTCGTTCCTCGAACCTTCCGGGGCGCGCTATGAGGCGCTCGCCTCGCGGCCGCTGGGCCGCATCACCTGACCGTCCGGCGGTCACCGGGACGACCCGTCGGCGATCGGCCCGACCCCGGTCATTCCGGGTCTGCCGCGCCGTCGTACGCCCGTCCAAAACCGTCGTCCCGAGCTCCGGCCGGCGCCACAATGCGCGGATTCGGGGAGGAGCGTGCGCCCGTCCGAAGCGCATGCGGCCCGCCATTCATCCGCCCGAGACCGGGAGGCAAGGATGCTCGCGCAAGAGATGTCTGCGCACCCGCGCAGCTCGAGAGCCGTCGGTCGTTCCGTCGCCGCAGCCGCAGCCGTCGTGGCCTGTGCCTTCGCGCCCGCAGCCGCGAAGGCGGCCGATCCCCCCGCGAACATCCCGCTCGGGTCGATGCCCGCCGCCTGCTCCCAGGAAAGCTCCGCCGAATGCCAGCGGTGGCTGCTCTCGAAGCTGAACGCGGCCCGGGCGACCCTGGGCCTCCCCGCCTACCAGCTGCCGGGTGACTTCCTCACCCTCTCGGCGGACAGGCAGATCTTCATCCTCTCCGACCTCGACCGCAGCGCCTACGGGTACACGCCGATCTCGGGATTGAACATGGCGCTCGACGAAGCCGCGGCGGCGGGCGTGCGAAATGGAACCGACCCGCTTCCGCCCTCCGCCGAATCGCCATGGCGTGGCTTCGGATCCGATTGGGCGAGCACCGGGCCGCTGCTCGCCTACTACCTGTGGATGTACGACGACGGCTATCCAGGCCCCAACCTCGACTGCTCGCGCGCCGGCGCGAGCGGTTGCTGGGGCCACCGCCACGTGATCCTCGGCGAAGGGCTGCCGCTGCCCCAGCCCGAGGTGCTGGGGGTCGCCACCAGCCAGGGCACGGGCGGGCGGTCCGGGACGGCCTTGATCGTGAGCTCCCACTCCGGGGCCACCACCTACTACACGTGGGCTCAGGCCCAGAGCGAAGGGGCCGGAAGCGGGACGGGTGGGGATGAAGAACCAGAACCTCCGCCGACGCCGACGCCGACGCCGACGCCACCGGCCACGGGTGGGGAAGAAGAACCAGAACCTCCCCCGACGCCCCCGACGCCGCCACCGGCCACGGGTGGGGAAGAAGAACCAGAACCACCGCCGACGCCGCCACCGGCCACGTGCAGCCGCATCGGGGGCGCCGCCCGGTTGAGGGTCCCGGGGCTGGGCGGACGCGTCTCGGACCAGCTCTCGACCTCGCTCTCGGGCAGGCAGACGATGCGCGCGTCGATCGCCTACCCCGCCGTGGGCGTCGTGCGGCTGAAGGCCCTGAAGAGCGCGAGCTGCACGGTGACGAGCTCGGGACGCGAGTTCCACGGTGTGGGGAGCGCCAGGGTGAACGGCGTCGGCGGCTACACGGCTTCCTTCACGTTCTTCGTGGGTCCGGCCAAGTCGACCTTCAGCCTGCAGGTGACGAGGGGCTCCGCGCTCCGCCTGCGCATCGCGGGGATAGCCCTGCGGGGGTCGGGCGAGCTCATCTCCTAGAGCCTCGTTTGCGGCTTGCTGGTGCCGCTTTTTGGGAGCAAATTCCGTCCGAGGAGCGCAATACATTGCTCGCTCCCTATCCGACCCGGAGGAAGCAGCTATGCCCGTGACTGAGCAGGAGAAGGCCGCCAAGGCGCGGGACGCCGCCCTTCAGGGCGCGCTCACGCAGATCGAGCGCGAGTTCGGCAAGGGCTCGGTGATGCGGATGGGCGACGAGGGCGCGGCGGTGCGCTGCGAAGCGATCCCCACCGGGGCGCTGTCGCTGGACCTCGCGCTCGGCATCGGCGGGGTCCCCCGCGGGCGGATCGTCGAGCTCTACGGGCCGGAGTCCTCGGGGAAGACGACGCTCATCTACCACGTGCTGTCCGAGGCCCAGAAGCTAGGAGGGGTGTGCGCGTTCATCGACGCCGAGCACGCGATGGACCCGTTGTACGCGAAGGAGATCGGCGTGGACATCGACGAGCTGCTCGTGTCCCAGCCGGACTACGGCGAGCAGGCGCTCGAGATCGCCGACATGCTCGTGCGCTCCGGGGCCGTGGACGTTGTGGCGATCGACTCGGTGGCGGCGCTCACCCCGCGGGTGGAGCTCGAGGGGCAGATGGGCGACCAGACGGTGGGTGCCCAGGCGCGCATGATGTCCCAGGCGATGCGCAAGCTGGCGGGGAACCTCAACCGCACCAACACGCTGTGCATCCTCACCAACCAGATCCGGGAAAAGGTGGGCGTCATGTTCGGCTCGCCCGAGACCCAGCCCGGCGGCCGGGCGCTGAAGTTCTACGCCTCCCAGCGGCTTGACATCCGCCGCATCGAGACACTCAAGGACGGCACCGAGGCGGTCGGCAACCGGGTGCGCGTGAAGGTCGTCAAGAACAAGATGGCGGCGCCCTTCCGCCAGGCCGAGTTCGACATCGAGTTCGGCAAGGGCATCTCCACCTCGGGGTGCCTGATCGACCTCGGCCTGGAGCACAACATCGTGGCCAAGTCCGGGTCGTTCTTCTCCTACGGCAACGACCGGCTCGGGCAGGGCCGCGGGAACGCCAAGGCCCATCTGGACGAGAACCCCGAAGTGGCCAAGGAGATCGAAGACAAGATCTACACGGCGCTGGGCATGAGCAAGACCACGCTGACCGCGATCGAGCGCGACAAGGACGACGAGGCCGCGCCTCCGATCGCCAGCGAACCGGCGGTCGCGGCGGCGTAGGGGCTAGCTCGAGCGGGAGTGGCGCGCGGCGGCCCCGGCCCGGGCTGCGCGCAGCATCACGCCGGCGTGGGGCGCGAGCTTCAGCCCGAGCTTGAGCGCGAACACGGTCGTCCCCAGCCACGGCCGCAGATGGGGGCGCAGGCGCACGATGCTCCCGTCGGGGCCGAGCTCGAACACGAGGGCGTCGTCGACGCGCATCCCGCTGCTGCGGGCGGCCCCGATCACGCTCGCGAACGAGCCTTCCGAGGTATGGGCTTCCCAGCGCAGGTCGGAGAGGCTCGAGTAGACCGCGCCGAGCAGCACGCCGAGGTCGGCGCGGCCACGGATCACGAGCCGGGCCGACAGCGGCGAGATGAGCTCCGCGTCGGGAGCCAGCGTGGCGAGCATGCCCTCGAGATCGTTGGCGCCGGCGGCGGCGCAGAAGCGTGCAACGGCGTCAACGCGGGTAGGAGTATCGACGGTGTTCATGTGGAGCTCGCGTAGGAGATCCTAGGCCGCAGCGATGGACGTCCTGTTCGTGGCAAGCGTGGCGGTCATCACCGCGGACCCGCCGCAGGCCCGGAGGCTGTTCATCGACGCCCTCGGCCTCCCGCTGGAGGGCGAGGGAGAGGGGTACTACTCCAGTGCGAACGTCCGGGGCAGCAACCACTTCGGCGTGTGGCCCCTCTCGCAGGCGGCCGAGGCCTGCTTCGGCACGCCGGAGTGGCCGGACGGTCTGGCGGTGCCCCAGGCGTCGATCGAGTTCGAGGTGGAGGGACCGGACGCCGTGGCGGCGGCGAGCAGCGAGCTCGAGGATGCGGGCTACGAGCTGCTGCACCCTCCCCGCACCGAGCCCTGGGGGCAGATCGTGAGCAGGCTGCTGACGGCGGACGGCCTGATCGTGGGGATCTCCTACGCCCCCGCGTTCCACCAAGCGCCTTACGCCTGAGCGCCCGCGCGGGCCCGACACGGGCCGCTGCCTCTACGCTGTCGCTGACATGGGCAGCACCTTCCACGTCACCACGTTCGGCTGCCAGATGAACGAGCACGACTCCGAGCGGATGAAGGGGATGCTCGAGGCGCTGGGCTACCGCGAGACGGCCGAGCGCCGCGACGCCGATCTGATCCTGTTCAACACCTGCTCGATCCGGGAGTCGGCCGACAGCCGCTTCATCGCGCACCTCGGGGAGGCCCGCCGGCTGAAGCGCGAATCGCCTCAGAAGGTCGTGGGGGTGGGCGGCTGCTGGGCCCAGTCGGTCAAGGAGGAGGTGTTCGAGCGGTTCCCGTTCGTGGACGTGGCGTTCGGGCCCGGACAGGTCCACAAGCTCGCCGAGTTCCTCACCAGCGACTCCCTCACGGCGCAGGGCTACTTCGAGTTCGAGGGCTTCACCGGCCACCTGCCCGCCAAACGGGAGCGCCCGTACCAGGGCTGGCTGCAGATCAGCGTCGGGTGCAACTGCGTGTGCTCCTACTGCATCGTCCCCTCCACCCGCGGGCGGGAGGTGAGCCGCCCGATGGAGGAGCTCGTGGCAGAGGTGCAGGCGATGGCGACCGAGGGGGTCGTCGAGGTCACCCTGCTCGGCCAGAACGTCAACTCGTACGGCCGCGACCTGTCGGCGAGGGGGCCGGCTCCGGGCGCGGCAGCACCCGGCGAACGGCCGTCGAAGCCCAGCTTCGCCGGGCTGCTCGCCGCGATCGACGGGATCGACGGGATCGAGCGGATCCGCTACACGAGCCCCCACCCGAAGGACATGCGCGAGGACGTGATCCGCGCCCACGCCGAGCTGGCCGGCGTGTGCGAGCACATTCACCTGCCGCTGCAGTCGGGCTCCAGCCGCATCCTGAAGGCGATGCGCCGCACGTATGACCGGCAGCGGTACCTCGACCGCGTCGCCCTGATCCGCGAGCACGTCCCCGACGCCGCGCTCAGCACGGACATCATCGTCGGCTTCCCCGGTGAGACCGAGGCGGACTTCGCCGAAACGCTCGAGGTGGTCGAGGAGGTCGGGTTCGACAGTGCCTTCACGTTCCTGTTCTCCGCCCGCCGCGGGACGGCCGCCGCCGAGATCACCGAGGGGGTCGTCCCCCATCCGGTGAAGGTGCAGAGGATGGAACGGCTCGTGGAGGTTGTCCAGCGCAGGGCACACGAACGGGCGCAGCGGTTCGTGGGGCGAACGCTCGAGGTGCTCGCGGAGGGCCCGTCGCGCACCGACCCGGAGAAGCTCCGCGGTCGCACCCGCCACAACAAGGTCGTCAACTTCGGCGGCCTCGCGGCTCCCGGGGAGCTGGCGAGCGTAGAGATCCACTCCGCCACGAGCCAGACACTCGCGGGCGAGGAGTGCCTCGCGGCGCGGGCGGCCCGATGAAGATCCGGGCGGCGGTCCTCGAGCAGTTCGGCAGCCCGCTGGTCGTCGAGGACGTGGAGCTCGCCGAGCCCGGCCCGCGCGAGGTGCTCGTGCGCCTCGTCGCCTGTGGCGTGTGCCATACCGACATGTACACGGCCTCGGGGGCCGACCCCTCCGGCTACGCCCCGACGGTCCTCGGGCACGAGGGGGCAGGCGTGGTCGAGCGCTGCGGCTCGGAGGTGACGCTCGTGTCCGAGGGGGACCATGTCGTGACGCTGTTCTCCCCCCAGTGCGGGGAGTGCGTGCACTGCCGCAGCCCGCTGACGAACCTCTGCCTGGCGATCCGCGAGCAGCAGAACCTCGGCTACCTGCCCGACGGCACCACCCGCCTGTCCCGCGACGGCGAGCCGCTGAGGCACTTCATGGGCACCTCCACGTTCGCGCAGTACACGGTGATGCCAGAGATCGCGCTCGCCAAGATCGACCCCGAGGCGCCCCTGGACCGGGCGTGCCTGTTCGCGTGCGGCCTCTCGACGGGCCTGGGAGCCGCGATGAAGACGGCGGCGGTGCGCCCCGGCTCGACGTGCGCTGTGTTCGGCGCCGGGATGGTCGGCCTCGGCGCCGTCGCGGGGGCGAGGCTCCAGGGTGCCGAGCGGATCATCTGCGTGGACCTGTCCCCCGATCGGCTGGAGCTCGCCCGCGGTCAGGGCGCCACCGACCTGCTGACCGGCGGCGAGCACGCAGTGCAGACGATCCTCGAGATGACCGACGGGTTCGGCGCCGACTACACCTTCGAGGCGACCGGCAACGTGAACGTGATGCGCCAGGCCCTCGAGGCGGCGCGGATGGGGTGGGGGCTCTGCACGATCTGCGGCGTGGCCGGCAAGGGGGAGACGCTCGACGTGGTGCCGCGGCTGCTGATCACCGGCAGGCGCCTGTGCGGGTCCTCCTTCGGGGGCCTGAAGGGCAGGGAAGACGTCCCGGCGCTGGTCCGGCGCTACCTCGACGGAGACATCGACGTGGACCCCTTCATCTCCCATCGCATGACCCTCGACGACGTCAACCGGGGGTTCGAGCTGATGGAGGCCCAGGACGGCATCCGCAGCGTGATCGAGTTCTAGCTCGCCGCCGAACGACCCGCCGCAGACCTGCCCTGGGGGCGGTCTCGTCGGCTGCATATGCGAACATACGTTCGTGCGCTGGGACAGCCTCACGATCGACGGCCAGGAGCAGCGGCGGCTGCCCGGATATCGGGACGCCGCCACCGTCCGCCGTTTCGACGCACCCGAGGCGCTCGACATGCGCTTCTACGAGGTTCAGGCCAAATCGGTGCTCAATCGCGTGCCCGAGAAGTCCCGGATGCCGTTCCGGTGGTCGATCAACCCGTTCCGGGGCTGCAGCCATGCCTGCCGATACTGCGTGGGACCGGACACGAGGATCCTGCTCGCCGGCGGGACCACCAAGCCCATCTCCGAGCTCGAGGTGGGGGAGGGCATCTACGGGACCGTTCGCGACGGGAGAGGCCGGCGCTTCGCCGAGACGACCGTGCTGGCGAAGTGGTCGACGACCAAGCCCGCCTTTCGGGTGCTGCTCGCGGACAACACCGAGCTGATCGCGAGCGGCGACCACCGGTTCCTGACCGATTTGGGGTGGAAGCATGTTGTCGGGGCCGAAGAGGGGCCCGAGCAGCGACGCCACCTGAACCTCGGCGACGAGCTCGTGGCCTCGGGGGCGCTCGCCGATCCGTCGGAGCGAGGCGGTGGCACCGCGACGAGGACCAGGGCACGCCTTGGGGTGGTGTCGATCGAACCCCTGGGGGAGCCGACCGACCTCATCGACATCACCACCGGCACGGGCGACTTCATCGCCAACGGTGTAGTGAGCCACAACTGCTTCGCCCGCCCGACCCATACCTACCTGGACTTCGACGCCGGCCGCGACTTCGAGCGGGAGATCGTGGTCAAGGTGAACGCTCCGGAGGTGCTGCGGGCGGAGCTGGCGCGGCCCTCGTGGAAGCGCGAGCACGTCGCGTTGGGGACGAACACCGACCCCTACCAGTGGGTCGAGAAGCGCTACCGGCTGATGGTCGGCATCTGGGAAGCGCTGCGCGACGCCTCCAACCCCTGCTCGGTGCTCACGAAGTCCCCGCTGCTGCTGCGGGATCTCGACCTGATGCTGGAAATCGCGGCGCGGACCAGTTTCAGCGCGTGCCTGTCGATCCCCACGCTCGACGAGAAGGCTTGGCGGGAAACCGAGCCGCACACGCCCCATCCGAAGGCGCGACTGGAGGCGGTGGCGGAGCTCAACCGGGCGGGGATCCCGACCGGCGTCCTGATTGCCCCGTTGATGCCCGGGATCAACGACTCACCGCGGCAGCTCGAGCCACTCCTGGAGAAGGTCACGGAGGCCGGCGCGGTGAGCATCAGCGGCATCGCGCTGCACCTCCGTGGAGAGGTGCGTCAGATCTTCATGGACTGGATGAAGAAGGCACGCCCGGAGCTCGTCGAGCGCTACCGCGACCTCTACAAACGAGGCGCCTACGCGCCGGCCGGGGAGCGCGAGCGGCTGTCGGAGCTCGTGCGCCGCAAGGGCAAGAGCCGCGCCTTCCGGCTGACCGGCCACGAGGCCGCCGACCGGACGCCGGTCGAGGACGAGCCGGCGTCGCTTCAGCCAACGCTGTTTTGAGCGCGACCGTCGGCGGCCGGCCCCTCAGCGTTTGTCCCGCAGCGCGGCGTCCATTTCGCGGGCAACCCGCCCGCCGGTGCGTCGCACGAGGGCCGCTGAGAGGTCCGGCGCGAGGTTCGCCATCCGTGCGCCCGCCCGCTGGGGGAAGGCCGCCACGTCGACCTCGCCCCGGTCCCGCTCGATCGCGGCCATCACCCCTTCGGCGACCTGCTCGGGAGAGCGCGTTCCGACACCGGGAGGAAGGTGCACACCGGAGTCGGCGAAGATGCCCGCCCCGTGGATGAAGCCGGGGAACACGCAGGAGCTGCTCACACCGGTGCCGTGCAGGTCCATCCGCATCGCCGCCGAGAACCCCCGCAGTCCGTACTTGGTGGCGTGGTACAGGGGGTCGCCGGGTACGGTCGTCTTGCCCGCGATCGAGGAGATGAACACGAGCTGACCCTTGCGGCGCTCGAGCATTCCCGGGAGCAGGGCGTGTGTGAGCACGATCGCCGATCGCAGGTTGACGTCGAGCACGCGTTCGACCTCCTCCAGGGAGAAGGTCTCGAGCCGCCCTGCCCCTGGAATGCCCGCGTTGGCCACGAGCACGTCCACCTCGCCCGCCGCGGCCGCAAGACGCGCGACCTCCGCGCTGGATGAGAGGTCGGCCGCGATGACCGTCGCGTCCAGCTCCCCGGCGAGGGTCTCGAGCAGATCGGCCCGTCGCGAGGTGAGCGTCAGCCGGGCCCCTCGCGAGGCCAGCCCGCGCGCGATCGCCTGGCCGAGTCCGCCGCTGGCGCCCGTGAGCAGCACTCGTGAGCCATCGATCTGCACAACGTGTGAGCCTAAAGAGATGCTCGTGATCGCGCTGTTCGGGCCGACGGGCGTCGGCAAGACCGCCGTGGCGGTGGCCCTCGCGCAACTCCTGCGCGCCCGCGGCGAGGACCCGGTGGCGGTGTCCGCTGATGCGCTGCAGGTGTACGCGGGCCTGGAGACCCTCACCGGCGCCGCCTCGCCGGGCGAGCAGGCGCTCCTGGAGCACCGGCTGGTGTCGGTGGTGCCGCTCGACGCCACCTTCAGCGCCGGTCAGTACGCGCAGCTCGCGCACGCCGAGATAGACGATCTGCTCGCCGCCGGCCGGCGGCCGATCATCGTCGGCGGCACGGGCCTGTACCTGCGGGCGGCCCTCGCCGAGCTCGACCTGCGCCCGCCACCGCCAGAGGGGGTTCGCGAGCGCTGGCAGGACGAGCTCGAGCGCAGAGGGCCCGGCCCCCTGCACGCGATGCTCGAGGAACGCGCGCCGTGGGCGGCCGGCGAGATCGACCGCAACGACCGCCAGCGGATCGTGAGGGCTCTGGAGCTGTTCGATCTCGGCGAGCTCGAGCCGCCCGAGGGTCCCTCGCAGCTGTGGAGCCGGGAGCTTCGTCACGCGACCCTGCTGGTCGGCCTGACGATGGAGCGCACGGCCCTGTACCGGGCCATCGACGAGCGCGTCGATGAGATGCTCGAACGGGGGGCCCGCGAGGAGGTGCTGCGGGCCAACGCGGGCGGGGCCTCCGACACGGCGCGCCGGGCGCTCGGCTTCCAGGAGCTGCTCGAAGGCGACGTCGAGCGGATGAAGCAGCGCACCCGCAACTACGCCAAGCGGCAGCTCACCTGGATGCGCAAGCTCCCCGACGTGGAGTTGGTCGACGTCGCCGGCCGCAGGCCCGACGAGGTCGCCCGCGAGATCCTCGAGCGCGCCGACCGAGCGCAAGCTCCCCGTACATAGACTCCCGCCGGCCATGCGGTTCGAGAAGTGGCAGGCACTGGGAAACGACTACCTGATCGTCGAGCGCTCCGAGCTCCCGTTCGCGCTCAGCCCCGGGCGGGTACGGCGGATCTGCGACCCGCATTTCGGCGTGGGCTCGGACGGGATCCTGCTGCTGTCCGAGCCGGCGGAGCCCCAGGACGTCGCCGACCTGCGGATCTTCAACCCCGACGGCTCGGAGGCCGAGCTGTCCGGCAACGGCGCCCGCGAGGCGATCCTGTACCTGCGCCACCGCGGCTGGACCGACGCCGACAGGTTCTCGATCGGCACCCCCGCCGGCAGGGTCCGCCCCACGATCACCGGACCGGACACCTGCTCGGTGGACATGGGCGTCGCGAGCCTCGCATCCGAGGACTTCCCCGGCGGCCCACCCGACGGGCGCGGCCGGATCGGCGTCGACGGCCACCAATGGGACTTTCACCACGTGTCGATCGGCAACCCCCAATGCTCGATCGGGCTGGCGTCCCGGGAGGAGCTCGAGCAGCTCGACCTGGGCCGGGTGGGGCCGCCTATCTGCGAGGACCCCCGCTTCCCCAACCGCACCAACGTGTCGTGGTACGTCGAGCTCGCCGGCGCGGGCAGCTCGGGCCAGCCTGCCAGGATCCGGGCGCGCATCTTCGAGCGCGGGGTGGGGGAGACGCTGTCCTCGGGGACCGGCGCGAGCGGCGCCGCCGTCGCCTACGTCGAAGACCAGCCGCCGCGACCGGGGAGCGCGACGGTCGTCGTCTCGCTCGATGGGGGGGAGCTCGAGGTGGAGGTCGGGGAGGATCTACAGGTGACGTTGACGGGCTGGGCCCGACCCGTGTTCTCGGGGCGGCTCAGCGAGGACCTCGTAAAGGAGCTGCATGAGACCGAGTAAGCGCCTGGAGCGCATCCCGCCGTACGCGTTCGCCCAGCTCGAGCGCAAGATCGCCGCCAAGCGCGAGGCCGGGGTGGACGTGATCAGCCTCGGCATCGGCGACCCGGACCGGCCCACGCCGCCGCTGGTCGTGGAGGCGATGCAGGAGGCCGTCACCGAGCCCGAGACCCACCGCTACCCGACCAACCGCGGGCGCGAGGACTTCAGGCAGGCCGTGCGCGACTTCTACGAGCGGCGCTTCGACGTGATCCTCGACCCGGAGCGGGAGATCATCCCGGCGATCGGCGCGAAGGAGGCGATCTTCAACCTCAACCTCGCGTTCCTCGACCCGGGGGACTACGCGCTGGCAGCCGACCCCGGGTACCCCGTGTACACGGGCGGCCCCTGGCTCGCCGGGGCCGAGCCGGTGCTGATGGCGCTCGAGCCCGAGCTCGGGTTCGTGCCCGACCTCGACCGCATCGACGCCGACGTCGCCAAGCGGGCCCGGCTGATGTACCTCAACTATCCGAACAACCCCACCGGGGCCGTCGTGCCCGAGAGCTTCTTCGACCGCGTCGTGGAGTTCGCGTGGGAGCACGACATCCTGGTCGTCCACGACAACGCCTACTCGGAGATCACCTTCGACGGCTACAGGGCACCCTCGTTCCTGGCCACCAAAGGGGCGAAGGACGTGGGGATCGAGGTGTTCTCGCTGTCCAAGGGCTACAACATGACCGGCTGGCGGTGCGCGGTGGCGGTCGGCAACGCGGATGCGTTGGAGACCTACTGGCGGCTGAAGACGAACATCGACTCCGGCCTGTTCGAGGCCGTCCAGCTCGCGGGCATCGCGGCCCTCTCGCCGGAGGCGGACGCAGAGGTCGAGTCGATGAACGTGCTCTACAAGCGCCGCCGAGACCAGGTCTGCGACGCGCTGCGCGAGATCGGCGTGGAGGTGCAGCCGCCGCACGGCACGATCTACGTGTGGGCGCCGGTGCCGGCCGGCCATGAGAGCTCGGCCGCCTACTGCGAGCACGTGCTCGAGCAAGCCGGCGTGGTGCTCTCGCCGGGCGCGATCTACGGGCCGGCGGGGGAGGGGTGGTTCCGCATCTCGCTGACCACTCCCGACGACCGCCTGCTCGAGGCGATCGAGCGGCTGGGCGCGCTCAGGGCGTAGTCGTGAGGAGGTCCTAGACTCATAGATGGATGGATTCGAGTCACAACGGTCGCGGTGATGGGGACGCGACGCGTGTGCGGCCAGAGCGGAACGGGTCCCAGCCCACTCAGCGCGCACGCCAGAGGGCCTTCTGCATCGCCGCGGCGCCGAGCGCCGATGAGGATCTGAGCGAGCTCGCCGAGCTGCTGCGGACGGCGGGCGTGGCCGTGGTGGGGGAGCTCGTGCAGCGTCGCGAGCGCCCGCATCCCGACACCTATCTCGGCGGCGGGAAGCTGGCCGAGACGCGCGAGCGGGCGCGCGAGGCCGGCGCGAACCTGGTCGCCTGCGACGACGAGCTGACCGCGCGCCAGGAGCGCAACCTCGAGCAGGCGCTGGGGCTGCCGGTGGTCGACCGCACGACCGTGATCCTCGACATCTTCGCCTCCCACGCCGGCACCGCCGAGGGCAAGCTGCAGGTGGAGCTCGCCCAGCTCGAGTACAACCTCGCCCGCATGCGGGGCCTGTGGAGCCACCTCGAGCGCCTCGGCGGGGGGATCGGGACGAGGGGCCCCGGGGAGACCCAGATCGAGACCGACCGCCGCTTGGCGCGGGACCGGATCGCAGCTCTGCGCAGGCGCCTGGAGCACGTCAAGGGCACCCGCGCCGTGCAGCGCGCCGAGCGCGAGCGGGCGGCACTGCCGACGGTCGCGCTGGTCGGCTACACCAACGCCGGCAAGTCGACGCTCCTGAACGCGCTCACCGGCGCCGAGGTGAGCGTCCGGGACCGGCTGTTCCACACTCTCGACCCCACCACCCGGACGCTGCGGCTGTCGGGCCGGCCCTACCTGCTGACCGACACCGTCGGCTTCATCAGCAAGCTTCCCCACCAGCTCGTCGACGCGTTCGCCGCCACGCTCGAGGAAACCCGCCGCGCCCAGCTGCTGCTCCACGTGATCGACGCCTCGGCCTCGCGCGAGAAGATCGAGATGATGAAGCACTCGGTCGAGCGCACGCTCGAGGAGATCGGCGCCACCGACGGGCCGTGCCTGCTGGTCCTCAACAAGGCCGACCTGCTCGACGCCGAGGCCCGCGAGGCCGTGCGCCTGCGCTACCCGCGGGCGGTGCTCGTCAGCGGCGTGACGGGGCAGGGGCTGGCGGAGCTCGGCGAGCGGATCGAGAGCGAACTGGCCCACACGCTGCGCGCGGTGGAGCTGCTGGTCCCCTACACCGACGGCGCGAGCCTCGCGGAGCTGCACGAAGTCGCCGGCGAGATCGCCCGCGAGGACACCGCCGAGGGCGTGCGCGTGCGCGCGCTGGTGCCGGCCCACCTGGCCGACCGGCTGGCCCGCTTCGCGGTCGCCTAACGGTCGTCGCCGCTGCCGGACAGGACGCCGCGCAGCTGTCGCGAGCGCAGCTTCTCGAGGTTCGCTCGGGCGACGTCGTCGAGGTCGAGGTCGAGCTCGGTGGCCAGCTGGGCCAGGTACCAGAGCACGTCGCCGAGCTCCTTCGCCAGCTTGGCCCTGCGCTCGGGCGTCAGCTCCCCGCCGTCGTCGCGGATCGACTTCTTGATCTGCTCCGCCACCTCGCCCGCCTCACCGGCCAGGCCGAGGGTCGGATAGGAGAGCCCGGCCTCGCGCGGATACATGGCCGTGCGCCGCGAGCGCAGCTGGTAGTCGGACAGCTCCACGGCGCCCGATCATAGGCGCGGCCACGGCTCACTCGGTGGGGCTGCGCCGCAGTTTGCGCGCGATGCGCCCGTGCTCAGAGCCCGGCTGCGCGACGGGCGCTCAGGTGGGTGGCGTCCTCGAGGGCGTCGTCGAGCGGGTCGAGCTCGCCCGGGTCGATGCCGAGGGCGCGTGCGATCAGCCAGTCGGCGAACCATGCGTTCTTCGGCAGCAGGGGGCCATGCAGGTAGGTGCCGAGCGTGTTGCCCGTGATCGCCCCCTCGAGGCCCGAGCTTCCGTCGTTGCCACGCCCACGCAGGACCCGGCCGAGCGGCTCCTGATCGGGGCCGAGCCGGGTGTGGCCGGCGTGGTTCTCGAAGCCCGCGAGCACGCGCTCCCCGTCGTCCCTCACCCCGCCCGTCACGGCGACCCTGATCGCGATGTTGCCGATCAGGCGCGGCTGATCGCTTCGCACGGTGTGCACGTCGAGCAGGGAGACACCCTCGATCTCCTGTGAGCCGAGCGTGTAGGAGTGCCCGAGCAGCTGGTAGCCGCCGCACACGCCGAGGATCACCGCGTTGCGGCGGGCCGCGGTATGCAGGCCCGCGCGCTTGTTGGCGATCAGGTCGGCGGCGCACAGCTGTTGGTCGCGGTCCTGGCCGCCGCCGATGTAGAACAGGTCGTGGTGCTCGCCGTCGAGCTCCTCGCCGAGCCCGCTGGCGTCCAGCCGAAAGCCGAGCCCCCGCCAGTTGCAGCGGCGCCCGAGCACGAGCAGGTTGCCGCGGTCGGCGTAGATGTTCATCAGGTCGGGGTACAGCGCACAGACCCGCAGGGTCGGGCGTCCGGCGGCTTGCGCTGCGCCTCCGGCGAGCACGGCGTCAGGCACCGAGGATCACCACCGTGCTCGCGGTGTGCAGCTCCGTGGGCGAGACGCTGCGCACCTCCAGCGCCCGCAACCCCACCAGGGCGGCCTCCTGCTGCAGGCGCTCGGCGGTGAGCCGGTCGAGCTCGATGACCTCGCGCTCGGGCTGCTCACCGGGGTCCGGCTCTACGCCGGGCTGCGGCTCTGCGCCAGGCTGCTGATCGCCGCGCTCGACGTGCCGCTCGAGCTCGATCCGGATGCGCCAGCGGCCGACGCTCACGCGGGTCGGTCGGCTGCTGTAGAGGACGCCTTCGTGGCGGGCGAGCTCGGGCTCGAGCTGGAGGGCTTCGCGGTCGGCGTCGAAGGGCTCGATCTCCTCGACCAGGGCACACGCGAGCACCCCTCGGTCGCACATGTGGGCGCGTACGGCGCGCAGGAACGCGAGCCGCCCCGCCCGCCCGCCCATCAGCTGCACGGTCTGCATCGGCACCAGGCACAGGGCGTAGTCGCTGCGGGCCAGCTTGAAGGCCCGGGCGTCGCCGCCGACGGCTGCCACGTCGAGGCCGGTAGCGCGCTCCGCGAGTGCGGCGAGCAGGATCGGGTCGCGCTCGAGCGCGGTCACGGCGTGGCCGCGGCGGGCGAGGTCGATGCTCACGCGGCCGGTGCCGGCGCCGATCTCGAGGATCGGCTCGCCGCCGGCGGCGTGTGCCCGAGCGAGCTCGCGCCACAGCTCGAGGTCGGCGGTGTAGAGCCCGCACTCGAGGTCGTGCCAGATCACGACCGGGCGCGCCCGGGCCGCCGCGCGCTTGGGCGAAGCCGCCCTCACCACGAGCTGCTCGCCTCCCCGCGCGCGACGAGCAGCTCCCGCAGCTCGAGCATCGCGGTGTAGGTCGGGAGCGCGTACAGCGGCGCGTCGGCACGGTCGGCGGCGGCGGCGGCGAGCGCCGCCGGCAGGTCGGGCTCGACGTGGATCCGGGCGGGGTCCACGCCCGCGTACTTCATCCGCACCGCGAGGTCGGGTGCGCGTGTTCCACTGCAGGTGACGCTGCGGATCCGCCCGGCGAGCAGCTCGAAGTCGGCGTCCCAGATCCAGGACACGTCGCGGCCGTCGGCGATGTTGTCGTTGAGGACGCCCAGCAGGTCGTGACGGCCGGGCTCGAGCGTCAGGGTGCGCAGCACCTCGTTGGCCCCGGCGGGGTTCTTGACGAGCAGGATCCGCAGCTCACGCGGCTGGGCGAGCGCCGGCGAGCCGTTGCGGGGCGGCGCGGGGGCGAGGGTCACGCTCTCCGCCCGCCCGAACGCCGGCCGTACGTCGCCGAGTCCCGCCGCGACCGCCGCCAGCGGAACGTCGAGCGCGCTCGCGAGGGCGGCGGCGGCGAGGGCGTTGTAGACGTTGTAGAGACCGGGCAGGGCGACCTCCACGCGGACCTCGCCGTCCGGCGAGCGCAGCGTGAACTCCGAGCTGCGCACCCCGTGGAGGACCACATTCGCGGCGGTGAGCGCGGGCGTCGGGCGCCGCTGGCCGCAGCTGTCGCAGTGGTAATGGCCGAGGTGGCCGAGGTACACGGCGTCAAACGCGTAGGGGGAACCGCAGCGGCGGCAGTGCTTGGCGTCGGCCGCGTGGGACATGCCGGGCATCGCCAGCGCGTCGTCCTGGATCCCGAAGTAGAGGGTCTGCGGGTGTTCGCGGCCGAGGTCGGCGACCAGCGGGTCGTCCGCGTTCAGGACGGGGCAGGTGGAGCGCGCGCCGAGCACCTGCTGCCAGCTCTCGGCGATCCGCTCGAGCTCGCCGTAGCGGTCCAGCTGGTCGCGGAACAGGTTGGACAGCACGATCGCGCGGGGGGCGAGCTCCTCCGCGACGGCGGCAAGCCACAGCTCGTCGACCTCGAACAGGCCCAGCTCTCCCGCGATCCCGCCGCGCGAGCTGGCTGCTCCGAGCAGCGCCGTCGCCACGCCGCCCGCCATGTTCGCCCCGGCCTGGTTGTGGACGAGAGGCACGCCGGCCCGGCGTAGGATCGCGGCGGCCATCGTCGCCGTCGTCGTCTTGCCGTTGGTAGCCGAGATCAGCACGCTGCCGAGCCGCAGGCGGCTTCCGAGGGTGCGGATCGCGTCGGGCTGGAGTCGCATCAGGACCTTCCCGGGAGCGCTCGTGGCGCCGCCGCCGCGCCACCGCGAGATCGTGCCCACCGTGCGCGCGAGGGCGAGCTTGGCGCCGAGTGCGGCCGCCATTAGCCGATCTCCGGGACGCGCGGCTCGGGGCCGGAGTGCTGCAACTCGGCGAATGCGCGATGCGGGCCTCCCGAGGCGGGCACCAGCATCCGCACGGCGCCCCGCAGCGCGCGCACCCGCAGCGGGAGCGTCCCGATCGGGTCGCCGTCGGCATACATGTCGAACGGGCGCTCGGAGCTGATCGCCACCTCGCGGGCGCGGAAGCCGCTCACGCCGGGCTCGTGGACGTGCTCGCCCTTGAAGACCTTCGGGATGATGCGCGTGAGGAAGGCGAGCTTGCTGACGCTTTCGAGCACGATCACCTCGAGCATGCCGTCGTCCAGCAGCGCCTCCGGCGCGGCGCGCATGCCCCCGCCGTAGCACTGTGAGTTGGCGGCGCCCACCGTGTACGCGGTGACGCTGATCTTGCGGCCGGGGGGGTCGAGCTCGAGCTCGAAGCGGGCGGGCTTCCACGCCAGCAGAGCACGCAGGGCGCCGTAGAGGTACACGAGGCCTCCCAGCCACGAGGGAGCTTCGTTGGCGATCCGGTTGGCTTCGCTGTCGAAGCCCACGGAGGCGATCCCGACGAACGCCCTCGGATCGCCGGTCCCGTCGACGACCAGACCGAGGTCGACCGGCCGGGCGTGGCCGGCGGCGATCACCGCGGCCGCCTGGTCGGGCTGATCGGGGATCCCGAGGACCCGTGCGAGGTCGTTGCCGCGCCCCCCGGGAATCACGCCCATGACCGCTCCGGGCAGATCCCTCAGCGAGTCGGCGATGGCGCCGATCATGCCATCGCCGCTCAGCGCCACCACGACCTCGCCGGCGTTCGCGCCGTCGCGGGCGAGCTCGCGCGCGTGGTCGAGGTCGCGGGTGTCGAAGCGCTCGACGGCGACACCCATGCGCCGCAGTGCGCTCTCGGCGGCGGGGGCGACGCGTGCCGCCCTGCCACCGCCGGCGGATGGGTTGACGATCAGGCGAACGGGAGTTGACACGTGCTGCTGGGAGGGTATTGAGGGTCT
>Ga0335081_10001364_pt1 | contig 38959 bp, 21 predicted proteins | sample Lox_Sample_35_FD_206713 | JGI IMG/M metagenome (GOLD analysis project Ga0335081, IMG submission 206713) | Soil microbial communities from Loxahatchee National Wildlife Refuge, Florida, United States - Lox_Sample_3.5 | ecosystem: Environmental > Terrestrial > Soil > Wetlands | place: USA...
CGCTAACAAGTTATTGGCAGCCGTGATCGCGTGGATGTCGCCGGTCAAATGGAGATTGAATTCCTCCATGGGAATGATCTGGCTGTAGCCGCCGCCGGCCGCGCCGCCCTTGATGCCGAAGGTCGGTCCCTGGCTCGGTTGGCGGATGCACGTGAATACCTTCTTGCCCAGGTGCGCTCCCAGCGCCTGGCTCAGCCCTACTGTCGTCGTGGTCTTGCCTTCGCCCAAAGGCGTCGGCGTGATCGCCGTCACCACGATGTACTTGCCGTTGGGCACAGCCTTGAGCCGCTCGCGGATCGAAAGGTGCACCTTGGCTTTTGTCTTCCCGTACAGTTCCAGCTCGTCGGGAAGGATGCCGGCATCGGCGGCGACTCGGTCGATCGGCAGCGGCGCCACCGATTGAGCGATTTCAATATCGCTCGGGACGTTCTTCTGAATGTTCGTAAGTTTGCGCGGTGTGGCTGTCATAGGATTTTCGAAAAGGTCAGGCGCGATCAACTAGGGAGGTGTCCGATTTTTGCGCGTCATGCGTGGGGTCGGGCCTTCTGGCCCCACACCCTGACATCGATATCGTTATCACGGGGACACCTCGCTAGTTGTCGCTTTAACTTCGTCCGCCTCGGGCGTTTTGCGCACAACGGGTGGCGCCGTGATTTGAATGAGCGGTTGGGCGTTGCCGGGGCGGCTGTCGCGCTTGAGCAAGTAGTTGAGGTAAGAACTGGTCCCCTGCAAAGAGCGGTTGCGCGGTGGTATATAGACCCTCAAATCATCGACGCGGTTGGCAGCCTGGGCTCGCTCGTAAACCTTGACCCAGATGCACGGCTGGTCCGGCAGCACTTCGCACATTCCCTGGTACGGACCGCCGCAGGGGCCGTTGCGCAGATTCTTCGGGCAGGTCATCGGGCAGACGTATTCCATCAAACCCAAGACGCAGTTGCCGCAGGCCTGGCAGCCAAATACCGGCTGCTTAAAAGCCAGCTCCGCCTTCTCCACGGCTTGCGCCAAACCAGGCCGCTTGTTGATCCACCGGGCGATGACCGTCAGAAAACTCTTCAGGGCGCCGGGCCAGTTCGCAGGCTCGGCAATATCGGCTACGCGCACCCAAACGCCGCGCTTCTTCGGCGCCGGCTTGGGGGCATCGTACATATAAAAGCCGTCCTTGCGGCCGTAGCTGATTTCCTCGGCAAATTCCTCCCAACGGTGCGCGATTTCCTCGGACCGCTTGATGATCCAGCGTACGCGGTCAGCCTGGTGGTCGCCGCCGATGTACGCTCCGGCGTAACCCAAACCGCGGATGATCGCCACCATGCGCGCCGCCCGCTCCAACCGCGCCGCCACGCCCTTATCGGCGGATGCCTGTGTCTCGGCTTGAATCCGTTCCACCAGCTCGGGCGCCACCCAGCAGCCGGGCGGGTCGCCCTTGGCCATCCTCTGCGACGCCTTGGCCGGCAGTATATATACGTTGCCGAAAACCGGGGTGCGCAAGCCGCGCTCATCCAGATACTGCTTCAGCTCACGAAATTTCCGCGAATCGTAGCCGAGCTGCGTAATCGCAAAGTCGGCGCCGGCGGCGATCTTCTTTTCCAGCTTCAGGTACTGATAGGCGACCTCTGGCTCACTGTACTTAAACGGCGAGACCGCTGCCGAAATGTAAAACGGCGTCCCGGCCGCGCGCATCTCGCTCAGGAACTCGACCAGTTGTACCGAATCGAGATCGTAGAGCACCGGATTGGTGCGGTGGTCTACGCCCTTGGGGTAGTCGCCGGTGATGGCGAAAACATTTTCGACGCCGATGGCTGCCAGGTCTTCCAGCTCCCGGCGAATGGTGGCCCGATCCTTGCCCACGCAGGTGATGTGAATGTTGGGAGTCAAGCCGCGGGCCTTCGCCGCGGTGCCCACCCGGATGGGATCATGACCCATCGCGCCGCCGGCATAACTGGTGATGCCCGCGCCAATCACTCCGGGAACCTGGGCCAGCTTGGTGGCAACTTCCAGCAGTTTGGCTTCGCGCGTGAGCTGGCTCGCCACCAGTTCCACGATGTAGCTGAAGCCACCGTTGGTTAGTCCTTCGCGGATTCGATTGGGCGCTGGCATGTTCTATTTATCTGTTTGGCCTGTCCAGCTCGCAAACCGTGGCAGACGACGAAACCCGATCGTCTGCCCTCTGTTTTCCGTGGGACAGGCCATCGCCCTTTTTGGCCTGTCAGGCTCGCAAAGCGCAGCAGAGGACGAAACCCGATCCCGGAACGGGCCGTGACCGGCGTCTGCACCACGAAAATCAATTGCGTTCCTCATTACTTCTTCAGTTCAGCTCGGACCAGCTTGGCTCCCTCCACCATTGTCTTTAGCTTGGCGAATGCCACATCGCGGGGCAAGTGGAAACAGCCGCAATCGGGGAGGATAAACAGGCGTTCCGGTGGCAGTACCTCTAGAGCTTTTCGGATGCGTTCGGCCACCAGGTCGGGCGTTTCCACGTCGTGCGACTTCACATCGATCACGCCGACGCCCAGTTGAAACGGCGGGTTGAATTCCTTGAACAGATCGAGATCTTCGCCGCCGCGCCGCGCGAACTCCATCGTCAGCGCCTGCACCTTGGCTTCCAGGATCCCCGGGAACAGGTAGCGGTAACTCCCTTCCCAGGAAGGTTTGCCGTAGCGATTGCCGTAGCAGATGTGCACCGCGATTTTCGCGTTGACTCCATCCACCATCGCGTTCAACGCCTTGACAGCCCACGGAAGATCTTCCGGGAAGCCCGAATAATATGGCTCGTCGATCTGGATGTGGCGCGCACCGGCCTTCACCAGTTCTTTCAACTCGAGGTTGAACACCCGTCCCAGGTCAACCGCCAGGCTCTCTTCGTTGGGATAGTGCTGGTTGCGAATCCGCTTGGTGAGGCAGTGCGGACCGGTGATGCAGATCTTGGCCTCGCGCTCGGTATTCGCCTGGAGGAATTTGAAGTCCGGCACCAGACCCAGTGATGCCATGGGGATTTTCCCTTGCACCACGCTGTCGTAGAAATCGTAGTAGAACTTCTTGGACGAGCGATCGATTTGCACGCCCGGCAGCCGTTCGACGAAATAGTCGATCATGTTGTCGCGGCGGGCTTCGCCGTCGGTGATGATGTCCAGGCCCGCGACTTCCTGGTCTTTGATATCGGCCTTGACCGCCGTATCGTGAATCTCGTCGAGATCGTGGCGGCTGATGCGCCGCGCAAAGTATTCCGTCTTGAGCCGCTCCAGCCAGCCCGGCATCGAGTAACTGCCCACCACAGTGGTGGGAAGAATGGGAAGAGTCATCTAGATCCTTTACTCCCGCGAAGTGGTATACAGAATGGACGTCTTCGATCCTTGGCGGTAATGGAAGGGAGCGAAGTGCACGTCATAACCCGCCCGCTCGCCCACCTCGCGCAGCAACACACCGTTGACCCAGTTCACGATCGAGCCGTCGAGTTTACCGGGACCGTGAAAGCCCAGCCGGTACTGATTGAAGTCGGTGACGAAAATGTCCTGTACCTGCAGATAGCCGCGCGGGTAGAGCAGAGGGATGGTATTCGAAAAACTTTCCAGCGCTCCGGAACTCAGATGGAAACGAAAATCGCTCGGCGCTTCCTGCAGGATATCTTCCAGTTTAGCGACATCCACGCCGGGCGGTAAAGTGTCGACCATCTCCTCGATTGGCACCAGGCGTTCCTCGAGCCGCATGGCATCCCAAATCTCCATCCAGAAACCCATGCCCCGGTCGTAATCGCCGAGATAGTCGGGGCCGCCTTCGAGCAGCCGCGTCACCAGCGTCCGCGTCTTCTCGATTGGCAAGCCATACTTTTCGGTGATCCGCACGACTTCAGTCATGGGAAGAAAAGCCCGCGTCTCGATAAAGTACAACTTGCCCTCGCGCCGCAGAAGCTCGTCGTTGGGCAGATTATCGTAGACGTTTGTTAGATGCACGTGCAGGAGTTTGTGTCGCAGGAAGGAGAGCGTCTTGATGGGATTGATGGCGTCCAGCACCACGAAGCTGCAAAGGTCGACGTGCTTTTGCACCGCGGTCCGCGAGCGGTCGAGCGTCTGCAGCGAATAGTCGCCCAGCAGGACCCGGAGTTTCGAGTAGTAGTTGGTGCCGCGCTGGGTGTCGAGCGCGTGGAACCGGTCGAGAAAGAGGCCGCAACGCGCCCCGGTGCCTACGCCGATCTCCATCAGGAAGATCTCGGGAGGCAACTGGTTCTTCGCATCGAGGTCGCGGATCAATGTCCAGAAATCGGCTACGCCATCGGCCACGGCATCGGGATGGTTGGCATCGGATTGACCGCCTGGCAGCGCCTTCTCGTAGCCTTGACCGGTGGCGACTTCCCACTCCTTCAGGCGGTGCCAGTAAAGCCGGTTGAAGTCCCAGGCGATGCTTTTCCGGAACGGCTTAAACTCTTCGAGCGGCAGATTCTCTTCCGGCAGTTCCGCGCCCCGTCGCGGCTTGTGGCGAATCATGGCCCGCATCATGGCCGGTTTGAGGCAGCCCGGAGCCACCTGCCGCGTGTCGACCTGAATGTGGAGCAGCGGTGCTTCGACGCCGGGCGGTTCCTTGTCGGGTGTTACCAGGACGACTTCCCGAAAGTTCTTTTTGTATTGGAGCCAGTCCAACTGGATGCGGAGGCGAGCGAATTCGCTCTGGTCAATCTGGCCCTCCGCCAGCATGGCGTACAGTGTCTCGATCACTTCCTGGGTAGCGCCCGCCGCCTTCCCTTGGAGGTGATTCAGTTGCAAAATCATAGTTCGAACTTGGCCCCGATTAGTCGTGCAAACTTTGGAACGGAGGACCGTGACCGCCTTAGAGCGTCAGATCGCAGGGTGTGGGTTTGCCATCGGATATTCTATCGTAGTCATCCCGGACCGTGTACCGCGCGCGGCGAAACGAGCGCATCAATCAAGGTGATGAAGGACCCCCCGTCGTTTTCTTGCGGTCTGTCGTTTCGACGGCCTCCCGGCACGACACAAACCGATCGTCTGCCCTACGGTGCTGCAGTAGGACAGACCGTCGATTTTATTACTCGCCGTCGTCAGCCAACGACGTGACCGGGCTGACGCAAACGGTAGCCTGGGCTCGTCAACACCGCGACGATCCGCGCGTTCCCGAAGCGCTCCACCTGGCCGTGCGAACCAGCCGCTACACCAACAATGCGAAGGCCACGACTTATCCGAAGCAGGCCTTCCAGCTGCTGCACTCCTGGTATCCGAATTCGACCAGGACGGCTCAGACGCCTTATTGGTACTGAGAAGCAGGTGGCTACCGGGACAAGAGATGCTCCAGGAGTTCTTGCGCATTCACCGTCCAGCCGAAGAACGATTCCACATTAAACACGGTCGCGTCATGCATCGCCGCAGAGCCCGCCGCCATGGCCGCATCATTGATCAAAATGGGCCAATAGTCCAGGAAGAACGCGTCCCGCAAAGTCGATTCCACGCAAACATTGGTAGCGATCCCGGTGAACAACAGATAACGGATGCCGCGAGTTCGCAGTTCCTCATCGAGCCGGGTTCGCGCAAAACCGCTGTAGCGAGTCTTGACGATCACCAGATCGCCCGGTTGCGGAGCCAGCTGATCGACAATGGCGAAATCCCAGGTGCCCTCCACCAGCAGCTTTCCCTTAAGTTCCGGCCGGCAGTTCATCAGCCGCAGAGCCAGTTCCTTATGCCAGTTGGGCGATTCGGGGCCGCCGCTGTTGCTCAGGTCCGGCTTGAAGCCCATCTGCAAGTAGACGATCGGAATTCCGGCGCGGCGTGCGCCTCGGATCACTTCTCCGATCGACTGGACCACGGCCGGAGCGCCCGAGATATCGACGCCCGCGATGTCCAGCATCCCGCCCTTGCTGGCGAAACCGTTTTGCATGTCGACGACGACCACGGCCGTCCGCTGGAAATCGATTTCTACCGGCTCCGGACAGGCGTTCAAACGGGGCATTTCGACAAGCTATCAGTTCTGCAAGAAGATTTCACCGCCGAGGCGCAGAGACGCAGAGAAAAACCAAAGTTGGCTGGCCGTCGTGCGCTTGCTGAGATGGTCGGCGGGCTTCAGGTTGGCGCGCAGGAGGGGGCGGAGGGAACAAGTGCTCCACGAGTTCCCTCCGCCGGTTCGAAACGCCCAGTTTGTTTTCTCTGCGTCTGGGCGTCTCTCCGGTGATCAAATTTGCCACGCAATTAAGAAGAGAACGTCCAGGAGTTTGCCGTATGTTACCATGCATTTGGGATGCGCCTGGGGCCGCACCAGCACACGTCTCAATCCTGAAGTAATCACCTAGAATGCCGAATTTACGGTCGCTGTTCAGCCTTTTTTCGTCGGATCTCGCCATCGACCTGGGAACCGCCAACACCTTGGTCTATGCCAAGGGCAAAGGAATTGTCGTCAACGAACCTTCCATCGTCGCGATTAATAAGAATACCGGTGAGGTAGAAGCCGTCGGCAAGGAAGCCAAAGAGATGTTGGGCCGTACGCCAGGCAACATCGTGGCCATCAAGCCGATGAAGGATGGCGTCATCGCCGACTTCAAGGTGACCGAGCGCATGCTGAACTACTTCATTCAAAAAGCGCACGGGCGCAAAGTGCTGGTTCATCCGCGCATTGTGATCGGCGTGCCGAGCGAGATTACGCAGGTGGAAAAGCGCGCGGTGATGGATTCGGCGGTTCGCGCGAAAGCCAGCGAAGTGCACCTGGTAGAGCAGGCCATGGTCGCGGCAATCGGCGCCGGTTTGCCCATCACCGAGCCCTCCGGCAACATGGTGGTCGATATCGGCGGAGGCACCACCGATGTCGCGGTGATTTCGCTTTCCGGTATCGTCTACTCGCGCTCCGTTCGCGTGGCGGGCAACGAGATGGATGATGCCGTCATGCAGTATCTGAAGCGCAAATACAACCTCCTGATCGGTGAGCGCACGGCCGAGGCCATCAAAATCGAGATTGGATCGGCCTATCCGCTGGACAAGCCGTTGACCATGGAAATCAAGGGGCGCAACCTGATCGAAGGCGTTCCGCGGACCGTAACCATCGACGACAGCGAAATCCGCGAAGCGCTGTCGGAATCGGTGGCCACGATCGTGAACGCCATCCGCGTGGCCCTGGAACGGACACCGCCCGAGTTGAGCGCCGACATCAGTGACCGTGGCATTGTCCTGACTGGAGGCGGTGCCCTGCTGAAGAATCTGGATAAACGAATCCGCGAGGAGACCGGACTGCCAGTGTCGATTGCCGACGATCCGCTGGCTTCGGTGGTGCTCGGCACCGGGCGCATGTTGAGCGATTTCCGGCTGCTGCGCAAGATTTCGATAGACTAAAGACAGGTATCGCTCCCGACTTCCGAACCGCCACAATAGAGAGAAAGCGGAATAAATTCCGTGGAGACGTTTCTCAACCGCTACCGCAACCTCACCGTGCTGCTGCTGGTGATTTTCGCGCAGCTGGTTTTGCTCGCCGTGCAGGTCAAAAACGATCAGGACGTCCGCATGATCCGGATCTGGACGGTCACGGCGGTGACCCCGGCCGCGCGCGTTGTGGAATGGTTGCGCGGGGGCAGTATTGGGTTCGTTCGTGACTATATCACTCTGCACGACACCCACGATCAGAACCGGCGGCTGCAGGCCGAAGTGGACCGGCTCAAGCTCGAAAACATCTTTCTTAAGAACGAGTTGAACACTGCCGACCGGGCCAAGGCGCTGGGCGTTTTCCAAGAGCATACGCCCTCGAAGACGTTGGCCGCCAACGTAATCGGCTTGGGAGCCGGGGCCAATGCTAAGGTGGTTTTCGTAGACCGGGGTTCCGTTTCGGGCGTGCAGCGCGGAATGGCGGTGGTGACGCCCGACGGCATCGTGGGCAAAGTAACCGCGGCCTACCCGACCGCTTCGGAGGTCCAGCTGATCACCGATTCGGATTTCGCCGCCGGCGTGATTTCGCAGAAAAACCAGGTGCGCGGAACACTGAAGGGTCAGGGATCGCCCGTGTGCAAAGTGGATTACGTGCCGCTCGGTGACAAAGTGGCGGTGGGAGACTGGTTTTACACCTCGGGCGACGACCGCATCTTCCCGCGAGGCTTTCCCGTGGGCATCGTGAAGTCCGTCCGGGACGGGCAGCCCTTTCAGGAGATCTACCTGGAGCCGAGCTTCCTGCAACGAGGCCTCGAGGACGTGCTGATTATTACGGAGGGCGTCCACCAGGCGATTCCGGATCAGGCCGTGGCCAACCAGCCAGTTTATATTGCGCCGCCCCCGCCGGGCGCGGATCAACCATCCGCGCAGCCGACGCCGGGTACGGAGGCCGACAAGCTACGGGCAGAATACAAGGCAATGGGCGAGGCTCAGAAGCACACCTATGGCGAAGGTCCGCCCGGCACGAAACCGCCCGACTTTACCAAGATGGGCGTGCCGGGCAATGTGCCGCAGGCGGCTACCCCTTCCGGTCCTGGCAGTTCGCCGTCTCCTCCGGCACAGATAGCGCCACAGCCGGCGGGCGCGGTCCCGCCGGTGAAACCGCCTCAAGCGAAGCCGCCGGTAACGGGCTCCGCGCCGCCACCCTCTACGGCTTCGAGCAACCCTTCGACTACCGCACCTTTAGTGGGGCAGCCACCCCCCCAACCTGCCGGAGCCAAGCCTCTTTCCGTGAAACCGGCCCCTTCCAAACCGGTACCGCCAGACACACCGGTCGCGGATCGCCCGCGCGAATGAGCTAGCCCCATGAGTTATTCGACCAGCGGGCGCATTGCGCTAAACAACCAGCGGGAAGCCAAAATCTCGCGTTTTCGCACCTGGGTTCTGTTGGCAGTGCCCCTGGCGGCCATTTTCTTCCAGGTTTACGTCCCGCAGTTCTTTCATTACTTGAGCTATCTGGAACTGCCGCTGCTGGTGGTGGTTTATTTTGCGCTAATGCGCCGCAGCCAGATCCACGGCTTGCTGATCGGTGCCCTGGTGGGGCTGGCGCAAGACTCCCTGCTCGGCACCAAGAACCCGCTGGGCATGTTTGGAATTGTAAAAACCCTGGTCGGTTACTTTGCCGCTTCGGTGAGCGTGCGGTTCGACGTCGATAATGCTCTCGTGCGGTTGTTTTTGGCCTTCTTTTTCTTTGTGTTTCACCAGTTCTTTTATTGGGTGATGGCCCGTGCGCTGCTTGGCCAGCAGTTGGGTTTCGACCTGCAACAAACGTTACTAATCGGGTTGCTCAACGCGCTGGTAGGAGTATCTTTGTTCCACTTTTTAGATAAGCTGCGAGAAACGGCATGAGCACGCTAAAATAGGATTGAGCTGCTGTCGCAGAATGTTGTGATCGGTCCTCCGGTAGACCCAGATCCCGAAGTCCTGTTATCCGACAAGCCCCGCTTGCGCGACGATACGCGCTTTGCCGCGGGAAAAATCGCCATTTTCCAATACTCAGCCGTCGCCATCTTCCTTTTTCTGATTTCCGGTTTCTGGAAACTCCAGGTGCAAAACCCGGAGTTTTATGACGAGCGAGCGCAGCAAAACAGCATTAAATCCGTCCCGATCCTGGCGCCGCGGGGCCGCGTTCTCGACCGCGATGGGCGGGTGATCGTAGACAACCACTCCTCGTTCAGCCTGATTCTGGCGCGCGAATCGGTGAAAGACGAGCATCTCAAGCCGATCGCGCAAGGGCTCGACCTCGATTACAACGACTTGCTGGCGCGCGTGCGGCGCTTCAAGAAGCAACCGAAGTACGTGCCCATTGTGATCAAGGAAGAGCTGACGCCGGCGGATCTGGCGTTCGTCGATTCGCACCACGATTTCTTCCCCGAGCTGGTGCTGATTCAGGCGCAGCGCCGCCTCTATCCGCAGAACGGCATGCTGGCGCACGTGATCGGGTACACGGGAGAGATTAGCGAAGAAGAGTTGGATACGCCCGAGTTCGCCAAGTATAACCAGGGCGATGTGATCGGCAAGTTCGGTATCGAGCGCGAATACAACGATCAGTTGATGGGCGTGGATGGTCAGCGCCAGGTCGTGGTCGATAACCGCGGCCAGGTGCGGCAGGTAATCGGCAACAAGCCGGCGATCGCGGGCAAAGACATTCAACTGACGATCGACCTTGATTTGCAGGTGGTAGCCGAATTGGGGATGGATTCGCCGTCGTCTGAGGTGCACGTGGAACACAAGACGGGGGCGGTCGTGGCGCTCGATCCGCGCAGCGGCGAAGTTCTCGCCATGGTGAGCCGCCCTACCTTTGATGCCAACAAGTTCGCGGTTCGGATTAAATCCAAGGATTGGCAAGAAATTACGGAAAATCCCGACCACCCGCTGATGAACAAGGTCATTCAAGACCAGCAGCCGCCGGGTTCGACATTTAAGCCATTTACGGCGCTGGCGGGTCTCGAAAGCGGGGCGATCGACGACCAGTTCTCGGTCAATTGCAGCGGTGGTGTGGCGCTATACGGCCGCTATCAGAAGTGCTGGGTTTACCCGAGAGGCCACGGAAGGATATCGCTGCACAGGGGTATTGTGGATTCGTGCGACGTCTACTTCTATACCGTGGGCGCCAAAACGGGGATCGACAACCTCGCCTTCTATGGCGACCTCGTCGGTTTTGGACATCTGACCGGCGTGGACTTACCGCACGAAGCCGTGGGCGTAATGCCTTCGGCGCAGTGGAAACTGCACAACTACCGGCAGAAGTGGTATGCCGGCGAAACGCCCTCGGTGGCGATCGGCCAGGGTGCCGTTACGGTGACGCCGTTGCAGTTGGCGCGCGCCTTGGGCGGAGTCGCGGTAGGTGGAACATGGCATCGCCCGCGCTTGGTCGCCTCGCAACCCGACAAACCGGTTCAGTGGAAGCTCGATCCCGACCATGTGAAGGACATCGTCGACGGCATGTTTGGCGTGGTGAATGAACCCGGAGGAACCGGCGTTCGTGCCAAGCTGCCAAACATACAGGTCTGCGGAAAGACGGGAACGGCGCAGCTGACTTCCGAAGATTACGCCAAAGCCAACGGACGAAAAACGAGTGAGGATAACGCCTGGTTTGAGGCTTTTGCGCCCTGCGAAAACCCGGAGATTGTGGTGGTAGCGCTGCTCGAACACTTCCCCGGGCACGGACAGTACGCCGCACCCGTCGTTCGCGACGTGATGAAGGCGTACTTCGATAAGAAAGAGCGGCTCCAGGCAGCAGCCAAGGAAAAGGAAGAAGAAGCCGCGCGGAAGCTTGCGGCGGCAACTACACTTGGCTTGCCGGGTGCAGCGGTGACTCCGGTGGCGGCCAAACCAGCGAGCGAGCCCGTGGGGGCCGGATCGGCCGACGCGGACACCCCCGCAACGAGCGAACAGTAACCCCATGCGCTATCTTTCTCTTCGCGATCTGGACTGGCCTTTGATCCTGATCGCCGTGCTCATTTGCGCCGTCGGCGTTGTGCAGATCTACAGCGCCACGCGCGATACGGGCTGGCAAGACGCCTGGTGGAAGCAGATTATCTACATCTTCGCCGGGTTTGTATTGCTGTGGATCGCGGTCTCCATCGACTATCACTCACTCTTGAACCAGGTCCCGTTGATGTATATCACTTCCGTGCTGGCACTGCTGGGGACGCTGGTGGTGGGGAGGCAGGTGTTTGGTTCGCAGCGGTGGATCCCGCTGCCCGGGGGCTTTCATTTACAAGTATCGGAATTCGTCAAGCTGGTGATAATATTGTTGGTGGCCCGCTACCTTACCGAGTTGAAAATGGACGAGTTGGAGTTGCGGGAGATGGTGAAGCTAGCGGGGCTCGTGCTGGTTCCCACAGTCCTGGTTTTGAAGCAGCCGGACCTGGGCACCTCGCTCACCTATCTCGCCATCCTGGTGGTGGGTGCTTTCCTGGCTGGGTTGAAGTGGAAATATATGGCCACCATCGCGGTGGTGACGGTGTTAGTCCTTCCCGTGAGCTGGCATTTTCTTAAGCCTTATCAGAAGGCACGTTTGGTTAGCTTTATGGACCCCGACCGGGACCCTCAGGGTACCGGTTATCAGTTGATTCAATCGCAGATTGCAGTAGGAGCGGGCGGCATGTTCGGTAGAGGCGTAGCGAAAGGAACGCAGACGCAACTCCGCTTCCTGCCCGTGCCCCAGACGGACTTTATCTTCTCGGCTTTTTCCGAGGAGCACGGGTTCGTCGGTGTAGTCGTGGTGTTGGCGTGTTATTTCATTTTGATCATGCGCATCGTCCAGAATGCGCAGACGGCGGCCGATCGAGCCGGTATGTACGTCTGTATGGGCGTAGCCGGGTTGCTGTTGTTTCACATGCTGGTAAACGTCGGGATGGTGGTGGGACGAATGCCCGTGACGGGTATCCCGCTGCCGTTCATGAGCGCCGGTGGTTCTAACGTCTGGTCGAATTTTTTGGCTCTGGGGCTGGTCAATAATGTCCGTCTCAGAAGGTTTGTGAACTGAAAGTTTTTAGCGGGAGCCTGTAGAGACCCCCGGGGTAATGTTGGCGAACCCGTTCCATGCGGGGCGCGCGGCGTCAGCCCGGAATGAGGAGCGGTTCCCGGCCGGATGGTGTTTGAGCGGCGAAAGCTCCACCTTCGGCCAGCGTGAGTTTCGAGTCAGTTGGTATCCGCTGCCGCTTGAAAAGGCGGCCGAACCCACGCAGGGCGCCCACCTTCTACCCGCTTGCGATCTCTACGCTTCCGCCGAGGAGGCAGTCGATGTCGAAGGAACTCGTGATTTCGGCCAACCGGCACGAAACCAGGGTAGCGATCGTCGAAGACGATCAAGTAGTAGAGGTTTATCACCAGCGGGAAAAGGAATACTCCCTGGCTGGCAGCATTCACAAAGGCAGAGTCACGCGCGTGCTGCCGGGCATGCAATCGGCATTCGTCGACATCGGCCTGGACCGGGACGCATTCCTGTACGTCTCGGATTTCTTCGAAGACAACGAAGAGTACGACAAGATTGTCACCAGCGTGGAGGAGAAGATCCTCAAGCTGGACCGCAGCCCGCAGGCCGGCGCTGAACCCGTCATGCTCGTGGCTGTCCCGGACGTCGAAAGCGTGGCCGCGCCGCCGGCAGAGTCGGCGCCTTCTGGCGAGACGGCAGCGCCAACGGCATCGGGACCGGTTAATCCGGCCCCAGCCGGCGCGGCGCCTGCACCGGAACATCGCCGTGACGATCGCGACCGCCGTGGACGACGTGGCCGCCGGCGCCGGGGTCAGAGGGGTGGTGGACGCGGGCTGCCGGAATCGAAATTCTATTCGCCGGGTGCCCACGGTGGCACCGAACCGGAATCCGCACCAATCGCTGAATCGCCCGTGGAATCGGCGCCGCCGCCGGTAGAACGGATCGAGCATGCCCCGGCACGGCCGGCTGCCGACATGTTCGTATTGCCGGGCGAGTCCCTTGCCAAGTACACGCGGCCGGAAAACGGGGAACCGGAAAGCCGCGAAGAGGAGTCCGAGTCGAGCGACATGCCGGAAGTATACGACGGTCCGGACGAGCAAGATGAATTGGCCGCTGGCGCGTCATCCGCAGCTGCCGCTCCCCAGCGCGCCCTGGAGCCTCTGGAGGCACAGGCCGCGGCGGAGACTTCCACAGATGCGGCTGAAGAGGTTGATATTTTCCCATCCTTAGCCGAGGCCTTGGCGGAGGAGTCCGAATCGGACGAGCCCGTAACGGACACGTTCGCGGTGGCAGAAGTGGCAGAGACTGAGACCGGGGAGATCGAATCTCCGGAGCCAGCGGAGCTGGAGAATGCTACAGAAACAACCGGCGACACGGCCGTGGATGAGGAAGGCCCCGAACCGGCACGCATTCCCACCAGCCTCACCGCCACTCTTCGTGAGCAGGGTCCCCGATATCTGCACCGCGTTTCGCGGCGGATGCGGCGCAAGAACCGCGGCGGTGCACCAGACGCGCCGCGCGGACCGCAACACGACAATCGACCGCCCGAAACCGCTGTCCGAACTGCCCCTGACCGCGCCACGCCGGGACCATCCAATGGAAGGCCGGAAAAGTCCGGCGCTCCTTCCATCAGCGATCTGCTCAAAGAAGGACAGGAGATTATCGTCCAGATCGCCAAGGAGCCTTTGGGACAAAAGGGCGCCCGCATCACCTCGCACATCGCCCTGCCGGGACGCTTCCTGGTCTACATGCCGACGGTCGACCACGTGGGTGTATCGCGAAAGATTCCGAGCGATGAGGAACGCGGACGGTTGAAGCGCATCTTGCAAACGCACCGCGTCGGTATTCCCGGGGGATACATCGTGCGCACGGCGGGCGAGGGCCACACCGAAGAGGAACTTCGTGCCGACATGATGTTCCTCTATAACCTCTGGATGGACCTGCGGCAGAAGGCCGAGCGCAAACCCGCGCCGGCCCTGATCCATCACGACCTCAATGTTGTCGAGCGCGTGCTCCGCGATCAGCTGACCTCCGCGTTCAAGAGCATCTGGGTCGACAATGAAGACGTTTACGAGAGCGTGCTCAGCTTCGTGCAACGCTTCCAGCCGGCGCTGGTAAATCGCGTGAAGATGTACACGCGGTCGAGCCCCATCTTCGACGAGTTTGGCATCACTGCCGAGCTGGAGAAGGCTTTGCGGCCCAAAGTGTGGCTGAAGTCGGGCGGTTATATCGTGATCAACCAGACCGAAGCCCTGGTGGCGATCGATGTGAACACGGGAAAGTTCGTGGGCAAATCGAACCGCTTGGAAGACACAATCGTGAAGACCAACACCGACGCGGTCAAGGAGATCGTGCGGCAGGTCCGCCTGCGCGACCTGGGCGGCATCATCGTGGTGGACTTCATCGATATGGACGAGCGCCGCAACCGCCAGAAGGTGATGCAGTCGCTCGAAGAGGCCATGCGCGCCGACCGGGCCCCCTACAAGATCCTCCAGTTTAACGATTTTGGCCTGGTGGCGATCACGCGGAAACGTGTGAAGCAGAGTCTGGAGCGCACCCTATGCATGCCGTGTCCATATTGCGAGGGCGCCGGCTACGTGAAGAGCGCACAAACCGTGGTTGGGGAAATTCTGCAAGAGGCGCACAAGGTTGCCAAAGCGATCGAGGGCAAGGACGTCATGCTGCGGGTCGCGCCGGACGTGGCCAAATTGCTCAAGTCGAACCAGAACTCGTATCTGCAGGAGCTCGAAGAGATCCTGGGGCGAACTGTGCTGGTAAAAAGCGATTCGCAGCTTCACCAGGAAAAGTTCGACCTGGCGTAAAACTCACAACCGCTCCCTGTGGTTGCGGCTCAGTAACGCAGACAGCACTTACCGAGCCGCGACTGCAAGGAGCGGTGATTCCCGCTAATGTCCGAAGCTCACACGCAAGCCTGAGGATAGTATCAGGTCGTTGCGCTGGCGCTCCAACACCGGGTTGCTCAGAAAATGATCGCTGCCGGTGAATTGGAAACTCAGCCATTTCTTCAGAGTGGTAACGCTGCCAAGATCGAAATTGAAACGATAGTCGCCCGTGTCACTGAGGTTGGCGAAATAGGTAAACGTCTCGTTCAAGGTGGTCAGGCCTGACAATTTGTAGGTGAACACGTCGCCGAAGTTGGCTTCCGCGAAGTTCCGGCTGAGCGTGGTGAAGTTTTCGCGGTTGTAATCGGCGCCGGCCGTCACCCCCAGCTGAATGCGATCGGTCTTGATGGCATTCCATCCTGGTCCTCCTCCAATCACGACGCGCAGGTCGAGGTCCTGGAAGCGGTCGTGCTCGTAATCGTTCATCACGTTCATAAACAACTTTGGAGTGATATCTTCGTTGAACTCCCATCCGCCGCGGATGGCGCTGGCGTTAGCGGCGGTGACGTTGTTCACGCGGGCCGTTCCATAAATCTGGTTGAAATGCGCGATGATCTTGCTCTTCCGCGTCTGACGAGTGGCATTGAAGGCGGTGGTAAGAGTGTCGGTAAAGGCGTTGCCGCGAGCTAATGCGAGCCCCATGTCGAAGTAGCCGGTCCACAATTGCAGCAGGCTCGGATGCAGCAGGCGTTCATAAGCTGCCTGTTCAGCGTCGTTGCGAACGGCGGTGACATTGGCCAGAGGTACGCTTGTCAGGCCCGAGGCGGTCGTGACTTGCAGGTTGCCGTCGCTGGTAGCGGCTTTACCCTTAACAGACGCCCCGGTCGACGGAACCACGGTGACTTCCATGTCCGCGCGCAAGCTCTTGACGGCGGTCCAGGGCATGGTCACTTCCCCCAGGAACTCGCTTTTCAAGGTCAGCTTGTCGCCGTCTTTCTTGATAATGCTGCCGGTGATCGTGTCGCCGTTCATCAGAACCACCTGATCGGCGCAGAGGCACACGGGGACGAGCAGGAACAATAGAGTTCTCACGGTATCCTCGATTTCTACCAGTCGCTGGTGAATGGTGCGCGGAAGCGCATTATTGTTCGTGAGCCGAGTATTGCTTTTGCGGAGGGTTCAGTTTGATATCGATGGCCCGGGCCTCTTCATAGATATCGTAAGTCTGGCCGAACGTCTGATATCCCTTGGCGATGATCTGAACCAGGATCTTCCCCTGAGGGATCGGGGGGATGGTCGCTTCGCCTTCCTGATTGGTGCGCAGCTCGTACGTGGTACGGACCTGTTTGCCCAGTTTCAGGTAATCCCTGCCCTGAATGAAGCGGACAATCACGCTGGCGCGGTCGACCGGCCGATCGCTGTCGTTGGTAACCCGCAGGCTTAGCTTGGTCATGGGTGTCTGTGCCTGAACGGCGATGGCGCCGGCGAACAGGGCGGCGGCCAGCAGCAGGCGGAAGGGAACACCTCGATTGGGCATAATCCGATTATATGCTTGAGATGGTAGGATAGAGGAAGGACCACTCCACCGAGCTCTTCGGCAAATTGGGGGCGCAACGGATTCGACGGGATTGAATCGTGGTGGGGAGGCGTGCCGGGTTCCGAGCTCCCGTAAAACGATCGGAAAACCAGAACTGCCAATACGCAGTTTGCTTACGCTGCCTAATTAATTAGGTAGCCGCTCCAGCCGCTGAGCCCGCGCGGCGGTGAGTGAGCGTCATTTTGCGGGATAGGCCAAAGGCTTCGGTCCGGAGCCGGCGGCTGAGACTCAATCGGGCTAGGCCGCCGCCGCTCTCGCCGGTTCTGAAGCGGTGGCCGAGATATTTGAGCCGGCTACGCACGTAGTCTCTTCATTGCGGGCTTTTTCGGACGGGGGTTCAACTCCCCCCGCCTCCACCAGTTATGTGATTCCAGGCAAGGCTATCTTGCGGTCGATTCCGCTAACGTGAAACCTAATGTTACGCCGGCAACGAAGCCGTGAGCGGATGAAACGGATTGTCCGAGAACACTGCGGGCCAGTGAGGCATAACTAAGACGCGGCGTGAGCCGCCAGTGTCTGCTGAAGGCGAACGGCACGGCCAAGCTCGGGTGGAAATCCACCCAGCCCGCCTCGCGGACATGGAAGCAGGATTGGCTGTAACTCGAAGATCCCCAGCCGGCGCCAGCCGCCAACTCAACACTCCACTTCACGGATTCAGCCAATTGCGGCAGGGAAACCGCGCGCGAGACATCGAACGTCAAATAGGAGCCGTGAATGCTACCCACGTTGAAGAATGCTTTGACCGAGGGCATCAACAATGCTTTCAGCGTTACACCGGCATAAAGTTCTGTGTTGGCGGCGCTGAGAGTGTTCGGAAACGTGTAGTGGATCGCGCCGGCCGAGACGACGGCCTTCTTCAGCGAACGGTCGTAGCCCGCGTCGAAATCGACTTCTGCGAATTCCCCTCGCCGTCCGTTAGCCGAGTCCAGGTCCTGATTCGTCCAAACGTTAAGATGCGCGCCGCGCCACCCGGCAGTGAGGGAATTCTGCAGCACTGGTCCGTCTGTCTCCAAAATCCCTCGCCAGACGTACTGGCTGAAGACGCCGCTCTCCGCAGAAAGTGTCAAGGGGTCCGCGGCTCCCTGCTTCACGGCTAACACAGCCACAGCCACCGCGAGGATCCGCATACGGAGTACATCGGCAGCGTGCGCTGGGGACTTTACTTGGCAGTAGCCGATTTATGGGACCGCTTCCCCGAAGGGCTGCTCTTAGTGGGGTTGGGAGGAAGAACGCTCAGCTTACCGTAGTCCATTTGCAGCACCCTGTCCGCGAGGTGGAAATAACGGTCATCGTGCGACACCACCACAACCGTTTTGCCGGCGCTCTTCAGTTCTGATAGCAGCGTTTCATAGAAGTAGCGGCGAAAGTGAGGGTCCTGGTCGGCCGCTACTTCATCGAAAACATAGACGGGCTTGTCCTCAAGATAGGACACTACCAAGGCAAGGCGTTTGCGTTGGCCGGTCGACAAATGAGTGTTGGTAAATCGTCCGTCGCGAAAGGCCGTCTTTTCGGAAATTTCCATTAACCGCAGCAGGGCGTTGACACGCTCGGGCGCCGCTTCCCGCAGTCCGTGCAGTTTGTCGAACAGGTGGAAGTCGGAGAAGATAGCCGAAAACAAATTGCGATGAGATTGGAGGTTGGCCGAACCAATCGCCACATCGTCGACGCGAATCGCACCTTCTGCCGGCCGATATAATGCCGTGAACAGCTTCAGGAAAGTCGTCTTGCCGCTTCCGTTGCCGCCCACCAGGAAGAGGATTTCGCCCCGCCGGACTTCGCCATCGAAGGGGCCGACCTGGAATGTAGCGTTGCCGTCAGAATCCCGATAAGTGAAACTCACTCCGGCGAAGCGGATCGCTTGGAACGAACTCAGGTCGACCAGCGGTGCGGTTTCTTGTTCGGCGGTCTTTACCAGGGCCTCGTCCAGCGTCGCTTCCAGTCGCTGCAGGTTTTCCACCGTCACATTCACTTGCGAAAGCGTAGGGATCATTACGACCACGTTGCAAAGAGGTCCGAAGAAAAACAGGATCGCAGCGACGATTTTGGTAGCCGAGGCCGAGAATGCCACTGAGATCACGGGAAGAGCAAAGGCGACAGCTCCCAACAGGATCAAGAAGAACATCTCGATGAAGAGAATATTGTTTGAGAACAGCACCATCACGCGGGTGCGCACGTCCTGTACTCGCTTGGTGTTCGCCTGGAACTCCTCGAACACGTCGTCGCTTTTCAGTTTGTTGATGCGGAGCTCTTTGAACCCTTTCAGCAATCCGTTGAGCGTGTTGAACAGTTCGTCTTCCTGTTTCGATGCGTCCTGCAAGCCATCTTCGTAAGCTTTCTTGTCCTTGAGATAAATCACGCCGCCGCCGGCGATCAGGGCCAGGCAGAGCAGCATAGCCACCCACGACACCATGGCGATGTAGATCATGGTGAAAAGAATCATGATGGCGCCTTGCGCGGCGGCGAACAGCGGCCGGGCCGCCGTGCCAATGGCCACAGTGTCCCGGCTGATCCGGGCATGGATGTCAGCTTCGCCGATGGATTCCAGCGTTATCAAGTCGCAGCGACGGATTTTGTCGGCCAGTCGCAACCGCACGCTGCAAATGGCTGCCTCGGCGATGCGCGTGGATTCATAAAGGATGTAGCGCAGGGAATAGACAAACAGCCCTATGGAAAGGCCGAAATACACAAGATACTGCCAAGGCGGTCTGCCGCCCTTCAAAGCGTCGACGGCAGCATTGATCACCGCCAGATTCAGCGCATTGGCAATGCCGGAGGTAGCCGTTAGCACGAGCAGCTTGCGGTCCAGCGCATGGGTTTCCCGCTGCAGGAAGCCAATAATGCCGAACTGCATCAGGTTGTTCATGAGGAAGCCTTGCCCGTATCTGTGGGGCAGACGATCGTTTTTTGTCGTCTGCCCGCCGCGTCCACCACATGCGCTTCGCGCGCCAGACAGACCGCGAACAACGACGTCGGCAGACGCGACCCTAAATGGGGTCTGTCCCACCCGGTCAGCATGACCCCGCCTTTACGGTGTTTCGTGACGGCCGGGAAAAGAGCTCGGCCGCGCGGCGTAGCATTTCCGCTTGACCTCGCGATGGAACCGGCGGCCACACAAGCCCCAGTCGGGCCAGCAGCGTTTGCGTACGCATGGAGACGATTTGCAACCGGCGCGCTCGCGGCTGGGGCGATAGGCCGCTATATAATCTGAAGTTTTCCAACGTCTCGGACAGCGCGTCGCTCATCTCTGGCTCATCCACGGCGTGCTCCAGTCGCCCCAGAAACGCGTCAAAACCACAGGCACGCACCCCCTCAGCCGTAGTGGCGAATCCCGCCACCGTATCCCTTCGCGAGTTTTCCAGATGATGAGTCTCGTTGGTCAAGTCGGTCGCGCTCGCCAGCAGCACCAGTCCGCGCGCCACCAGATCCACATGGCACAGCCACAGATGGGAATCGTCGGGCACCACGCCCAGGCGCAGGAAAGCGGCGAGCTGCCGGAAGAAGGCGTTTTCCGTGATGTTGAATTGCAGCGGTCCGCCCTCGGCGGCAAAAACCACGTTGCCAACCCGATGGATGCAGGCGTTGGCGAGGTCTTGCCGGGATGCGACCACCATCCGCTCGGCTTCCTGCTTGCTGCGAAGATAATAGTTCTCGTCCAACGCATCGGGCGTGCCATCGTATTCGGTGAACAAACGGAAGCCCTGTTCCGGGGCATTGCCACAGACCGAGAGAGTCGAGACCAGGTGGAAATCCGCGGGTGTCGCGGCACGGTGCGTCGCCAGTTTCAGCAAGCGCTTGGTGGCGTCTACATTGTCGGCACGGAATTCCGAATAGTGGCCGAAATGTTTCACGTTCGCGGCGCAGTGGAAAATCGCCTGCACACTGTTTCCTAAACGATCGTGCACCGGGGCCGAAAGTCCCAAATCATCGCGGCACAAGTCGCTGGCCAGCACCACCAGGCGCGGATTGTCCCGCATGGCTGCGCCCTTGTCCGGGCCGAAATAGTGAATGAGAGTCTTCCCCAAACGGGCCCGAGCCGTTTGATCGTCGCTCCCGCGCACCAGGGCGTTGATCTGTCGGTCGCCGCCAGCCAGCAATTCGCGCAGAAGATGGCTGCCCAGATATCCGGTGGCCCCTGTCAGCAGAACCTGTCCGTAGTCGCGTTGTTCTGTGGAGCCTTCCTGGCGATAGGACCGGTTCCGCATTTCATAAACGCGATACGCAGCGTCGAAGGCCTTCTCGCGCTCTGCATTATAGGAGGCGAGACCCTGCTGGTAGGCTTGCCAATGCTGGGCAGCGGATTGGATTACTGTTCGCAGATGCTCGGGCCGCGGCTGGCAAACGCTTGCGAAATCCGCCAGCCGGGGATGCTCGTAAAGATCGTTGATGCGGCACTCGAAGGCGCGCCGCAGTTGATTCACCACGGCGATAGCCCGCAGGCTATTGCCCCCGAGGTCGAAGAAATTGTCTTCGCGCGCGATGAATCCGCATTTGAGGTGCTCGGCCCAAACCTGCGCGACGCGCTGTTCCTTGTCGTCGCGCGGTTGGGTGCCTTGGCGAGGGTTGCCGTTTTCGGAAACCACGCGCAGCAGCGCCGCGCAATCCACCTTGCCGGCTTGGTTCACCGGGATCGCCGGTACTCTGATTACCGCGGAAGGCAGCATGTAGGAAGGCAGCGCGCTGGCAAGGTAATCGTGCCATTCTGTCTGGGTTGGTTCGGCCGTCGCGGAATGAAGACAGACGAAAGCCCAGAGGGTTTGCGTGCCGTCGGCCTGGGAATCCACCATGGCGACGGCCTGCTGCACGCTTGCATGAGCCTCGATCCGATGCTCGATTTCGCCGAGTTCGACGCGTTGCCCGCGCAGTTTGACCTGGCCGTCGGTGCGGCCCAGGATCTCCAACTCGCCGCTGTGCGTCCAGCGCCCTAAATCGCCGCTGCAATAGAGCCTGCCCGGCGATGTATCCACGAAGCTGGCGGCCGTGAGGTCGGGACGGTTGAGATATCCCAAAGCCAGCCCCATGCCGCCCAGCCAGATTTGTCCGACGGCGCCGGGTGGAACCGGCTCTCCCTGGCTGCCACGGATATGAACCGACGTGTTGGACATGGGCCTACCTGCGGTGATTCGCTGCGTATGAGCGTTCGCGTGCCCGTAGCTAGCGGCGGCTGTGCTCTCGGTCGGCCCGTACCCGTTGATGTAGCGCAGGCGCGCCGCGTAGTGCAGCGCATCTTCGCGATGCGGTGGCTCGCCAACTGTCATCAGGACGCGCAGCCCGGGGAAGTCTGCCTGCTCGAACAGACGGAGATAGGATGGCGTCATGCTGGCGCTGGTCACGCCCAGCCGGGCGATCTTCTCCCGCATCCCGGCGATGTCCTCCAACTCGCCGCGCAGAGCGGGGACCAGAGCCGCTCCCGTGGTCCACGCAGTGGCGACGTCTGCCATCCATAGGTCGAAGGCGGGCGAGGCCGCCATCAACGCTCTGTCGTCGGACCGGGTCCCCAGGGCCGCGGCCGTGCCCACGCCTAGGTTTATGAGTCCCTGGTGGTGCAGCATGACGCCCTTGGGCGCTCCCGTAGATCCGGAGGTGTAGATGATGTAGGCAAGATCTGAACCACCGACGCCATCACTCGCGATGTCGGGCGGATGGCCGTGGCTCGAGAGAAACGCCTCCGTGAGACTTTCCGGACGGAAGACTTCGCAGCCCGTCTCGATCAGCGATGCTGGCGGTTCGTGCCCGTCGAGCACAACCAGAACCCGGACTCCGCCATCGCGGGCGATAAATGCCAGACGGTCGGGCGGCAGATCAACGACCAGAGGCACGTAGCATGCGCCAGCCTTCCAGATCGCCAGCACAGTTTCGGGTAGAGAGATGGAGCGGCCGGTAAGCACGCCCACGGGCTCTTGCCGTGCTACGCCCTTGGCCAGCAGCGCATGAGCGAGGGCATTGGATCTGGCGTTCAGCTCCGCATAGGTTCGCGCTCCGTGTTCGGTGATTAGGGCGGGGCGATCAGGCTGAATGCGGGCCCAATGTTCGAACCGCGCGGGTATGCTGGGTGCCGGAAGTGGCAGAGCGGGGCCGTGCTCCCACCGGGCCAGGAGATTCTCTTCTTCCGGCAGTAAGGCGGGCAACGGAGAGTTTGGAATTCGCGTGCCCTCCGCCAGAAGATGCGCCCATCCAGCCAGCGATTCAATCCAGGCCTCGGCGGTTTCTTTTTCGTAGACCGAGGCATTGACGTACCACTGCAGAATCAGGCTGCCATCCGGTTGGCCTTCGTGCACCAGAACCATATCCTGAGGCGGCGCGTTCGGGCGAAGCGCATATCGCGGCGCGGTGAAGGTGCCGAATTTGGTGCCTCTGGCGGCTGGATTTTCCGTTACTGCGAAATCGAAAAGAGGATAGCGCGCCGGCTGAACGGAAAGGTCTTGATACATGCGCACGAACGGATAGCGCGCATGCTGCAGGCCCTCCGCAAGGCTACGCTGAATGGCCTGCAGAGCCCTTTCCACGGACTCTCGGCTGTCAATACGGCACGGCACGGGCAGCATGTTGACGTAGTAGCCGATAGTCCGCTCTTCGCTGGCGGAGTCGCGCGTGGACGCTGCGGTGCCGAGCAAGAATTCGGTGCGTCCCGTGCGCCGTCGTACCTCCAGGGCCAGGATCGTCAGCATCAGGGCGTGTAGGCTGGCGTCATTCTTCTTTGCGAACTCACCCAGACCGGAGACGGTACCGGCATCCAGGCAGAGACGGATGCTGTGCGCTCCTTTCGCGCTGCGCGCAGTGCGCCCCAGAGGACGCGGGAAATCCAGGTTCCATTCGTCGAAAGACGGCGAGCCCAAGACTTTCCGCCAATACTGCGAGTCCTCTTGGCAGGACGTCCCCGCCAGGTAGATTTCCTCGCGGCCGGCCGTTTGATCGAAGTGGCCGCCGATTGCCGGTAGGGGCGCTCCTTCGAGGAGGATTCGTAGTTCTTCTGCCAACACGCCGAGCGAGACGCCATCGCCCACGGAGTGGTGCAGAGCGAGCCAGAAAATACGCTGGTCCCCCACATGAACCAGCCCCGCGCGCCACAGCGGAGGGCGGTCCATGAGGAAAGGCTCGGTCTGCCGCTCGCGGATATGAGCGAGGGCGGCGGTCACGTCCGGCTGGGTGGAAATCTCCAGATCTGCGCACACTTCCGGCAGAGTGGAGCGCCGCAATACACCCTCATCGTCTTCGTTGAAGCCGGTGCGCAATGCATCGTGCCGCGCCGCCAGGGCGGCCCATGCCGTGGGGCATGCTTCAGCTTGCCCCGTCACTGTCAGCGTCAGTGCAAGGTTGAATGCGCGCGTGTCGAGGCCAGTCTGCTGCGCCACCCAGAAATCGCGCTGACCCTCCGTCGCACGGTCCGAGGAAGTCGATTCAGCAACAGCCTGGCTCAGTTTGCCGACTTCCCGCGCAAAGCCCCGCAACGTCGGTTCGGCGAACAGCGCACGTGCAGAGATGGGGTGCCCGAGTGTCTTCTCGAGCCGATGCGCCACCGCGATGGCCAGCAGGCTGTGCCCCCCGAGGGCGAAGAAGTTGTCGTCGCGATGAATTGCTTCCTGGCCCAGCAACTCGCTCCACAGCCGCGCGATCCTGGCCTCCAGACCATCTTCCGGCAGAGACTCATGGCCTTGCGTCTGACGCCGGGCTACTAACTTCTTCAAGGCGGTCCGGTCCACCTTGCCGGAGTTGGATAGGGGGATCTGCGGAATCGCAGTCACCGTAGACGGGATCATGTACGTCGGCAGGCGGTTGCCGAGAAAATCGCGCCAGCCATCTTCGGTCGGCGCCTGCTTTCCTGGCCGAGGGCGTACGAAGGCCCAAAGGCTCTGTTTGCGATCGGCGTCGCCATCCAGCAGCGCCACGGCCTGGGCGATGTCGGGGTGGCTGGTAAGGGCGTTTTCGATTTCTCCCAACTCGATGCGGATGCCGTTCAGCTTCACCTGATCATCAACCCGGCCGAGGACTTCCAACTCGCCCGTACGCCAGCGCCCCAGATCGCCCGAGCGGTAGCGACGTCCCCGAACCGTGGGCACAAAAGCGGCGGCAGTCAGGTCCGGCCGTCCCACATAGCCGCGCGCCAGGCCGGCACCGCCCAGCCACAGTTCCCCGATCACGCCCGGCGGGACGGGGTTCCCCTGCGGATCGCAAATCTGGACGCTGGTGTTGGGCAGGGGACGGCCGCTTGAGAGCAGGCCCTGGTTGCCGGAGCCCAGTCTTACCACCGTGCTGGTGATGGTGTTCTCGGTGGGACCGTACGCGTTGAAGTACTGGTGTCGCGCAGCATAGATTGCGACGTCCGCCGGAAACGGGGGCTCTCCGCCCGTGACGAGGACCCGTAGCGAAGGCAATTCAGCGCCGTCGAAAAGGCGGAGATAGGTGGGCGTGATGTCGGCCACCGTGACGTTGAAGTCGGTTAAGAGAGACCGGAAACGATTGGGCGAACAGACAACTTCATAGGGTACGGGGCACAGGGCCGCACCGAAGGCCAGCGGCAGCCCGACGTCGGATAGCGAGACGTCGAAAGAGGGCGACGCAAACATCAGGCTGCGATCGTCGCGAGTCATTCCAATCATCTCGCCAAAGCCCAGCAGCGAGTTGACATAGGCGTCATGTCCAATCACTGTTCCCTTGGGCTGGCCAGTGGAGCCCGAAGTATAAATGATGTAGGCGGCATCGCCGGCAGGAGAGGACGGCGTCGGGCGATGGGCATAGGCGCGCCGGAATCCAGCGTCCATCTCTTCCGGACGAAAGACCGGCACGTCCAGCGCCGGTGGGACCGTCAGCCCATCGAGAGCAATCAGTAGGGCCACGTCGGCGTCGCGTGCCATGAACGCCAGGCGCTCCGGGGGCAGGTCGGCAGCTAGCGGCAGATACGTGGCACCGGCCTTCCAGATGCCCAGAATCGCGGCTGGCAAATTGGCGGAGCGCTCCGTCAGAACTCCGACGGCGATGCCTGAAGCGGCACCGCGGAGCAGCAGGCCATGAGCGATCGCATTGGCCTCCTGTTCCAGCGCTCCATAAGTTGTAGTGTTGGTTGCGGTGACGACGGCCGGGCGCTCGCGCTGTCCGGGCGTGTCGTGGGCGCGTTCGAAGAGCTCGTGAAAATGCAGCGGTGGGCGGGTCACCGTCGCGCCATGCTCCCATCCCTCCAGCAACTGCTCCTCGTGCGGTAGAAGTTTGGGCAACGCTCCCCGCGCATGTTCGCTATCCTCTGCCAGCCATCCCGCCCAACCCTGAAGGGCCTCGAACCAGCACGCTGCCGTTTCCCGAGTGAAGACACGGGCGTTGGCCTGCCATTGCAGGATCATGCTGCCATCGGCCTGGCCTTCGTGGATCAGGACCATGTCTTGGGTGGGCGAAGCATCCGTAAGTTCATAAGGGATGATGGCCGGGCCGCGCAGCGATGCGGTGGCCTCACGAACTCCTGGATCCTCGGTGACCGCCAGATCAAAGAGCGGATAGCGCGCGGGGTGGCGAAGATGCGGCCGCTCGCTCCAGAAATCGCGATACATGCGTGCGAAGGGATAGCGCACATGTTGCAACCCCGCCGCCAGAGCCTGTTGGGTTTCACGCAACGCGGCGCCAAACGTGACATCGTGCGGCAAATGGCACGGCAGCGGCAACGTGTTGACGTAGTAGCCGATCACTTGTTCTTCAGCGGCAGTCTCGCGGACCGAGGCGGTGGTACCGATGACGACGTCCGCACGCCCCGTGCGCCGGCGGGCTTCCAGCGCCAGAAGCGTCACCATCACCGCATGCAGACTGGCATCGTGTTCCCGCGCGAGGGCTTTCAGCCGCTCGGTTGTGGCGGCGTCGAGGCGCGTTTCGAAACGATGCATTCCCGTTTTGGCGGTGAGGGAGCGTGGGAAATCCAGCGGCGGTTCGTCAAAGGCTGAGTCGGGCTGGCGGGCCAGAAGGTCGCGCCAGTAGCAGGCGTCCTGCGCGCAGGCCGGTCCGGCCAGATAGGCTTCTTCCAAGGCAGCCGATTCCGCGAAATCGCAGGTTAGTGGGGGAAGATTTTCGACACTGAGAAGTGCGGACAATTCATCCACAATGATCCCGAGAGATCGGCCATCGCCCACGGAGTGATGCAAGGCCAGCCAGAAAAAGCGTTCGCCGGAATCAACCACTTCGACCAATCCAGCACGCCACAGCGGGGGCACGCCCATGGCGAAGGGCTCGCTCTGGCGTTGACGGACGAAGGATCGGGCGGAGGCGATGTCGGGTTGTGTGGCGATTTCGAGAGGGATTCCGCTCCCTAACGGTCGCGGCTCGGTAAGCGCGTTCGAAGAGAGTGGCGGAAGCGAAAACGACAGCGCCGTTACCGAGCCGCGACCGTTAGGGAGCGGAGGCTTCACGATTCCGCGTCGCAAACGCCCTGCCTCATCTTCGAAAAAGTAAGTCCGCAACGCCTCGTGCCGCGCCACCAGATTGGCCCACGCCGTATTCCAGCGATCGAGCGACGGCATGGTGCCCTCCACTCTGCGAAGTAAGGGCATATTGAAGATGCGGGTATCGAGCCCGGCCGTTTCGGCCACCCAGAATTCCCGCTGGCCTTCCGTGGCCAGATCGCTTTTGACGGAAAGCGCCGTGTGGGCGGCAGACGTGGACAGCAGAGTCGTGATGCGTTGGGCGAAGCCCGCCAGAGTGGGTGCGGCGAAGAGTTCCCGCGCCGGGACCGTCTGCGCCAATTCGCGTGACAGCCGATGCGCGATGGTGATCGCCAGAAGGCTGTTGCCGCCCAAGCCAAAGAAATTGTCCTCACGCGAGACCACGCACCCGAGCAGATCCGTCCACAACGTAGCGATCCGCGTTTCCATCTCGCCATGCGGCGGGCTTTTCGCGGCGCCACCGCTCGGTTGCCGCGGATAAGCTAACAAAGCATCGCGGTCGATCTTCCCAGCGAAGGTCAGGGGCAGAGCGGCCACAGAATTCACCGCAGCCGGGATCATGTGCACGGGTAATCGCTCGCCCAGATGGGTGCGCCACGCAGCCTGCGTCGGCATGACAGCATCAGGGCGGAGGCGCACGAATGCCTGCAGAGCCTTGGTGTCGTTTGCGGCAGCCTCCACCAAGACGACCGCCTCTTCCACGGCGGGGTGCGAGCGCAGCGCGTGCTCGATCTCGCCCAATTCCACGCGCTGCCCATGCAGTTTGACCTGGTGGTCGATGCGTCCCGCCAGTTCCAACAGACCATCTTCGGTCCAGCGGCCCAGATCGCCGGAGCGGTAAAAGCGCCCGTCGGGAGTATCGACAAACTTGCGGGCCGTCAGATCCGGGTTGTTCAGATAGCCGCGCGCCAAACCGATCCCGCCTAACCAAAGTTCCCCAAGCACTCCAGGCGGCGCCGGGTCGCCGTTCTCGCGGCGGATGGAAATGCGAGTGTTCGCCATCGGCCTTCCCACGGGCAGCGGCCGCGAGGCCTCGGGGTTTGACGACACCTGCTCTGCGCAGCTGAAGATGCAGGTCTCAGTGGGTCCGTAAGCGTGCCACAAAGCCAGATGATTGACGTGGTGCCTGGCGTCGTCTTGGTTCGCCGCCTCGCCGCCGGTGATGAGTATGCGCATTCCTTCGAATGGCGTCTGCTGGCTAACGCGCAGATAGGAGGGCGCGTGGAAAGCCACCGTGACGCCCTGCTCCTTGTACCATCGCTTCAAGGTCCAGGGGTCATCGCGCAAAGCTCGAGAAACCGGTACGATGGCCATGCCGTGCACGAGCCCCATTCCCAGTTCCCAAAGAGACGCGTCGAAGCCGGGAGTCGCGGCCAGGGAAACGCGGTCCGCGGGAGCAAGGCCGAATATCTCCCCGCTTGCATACGCGGCGTTGACGAGACTGTCGTGCTGGATCAGGACACCTTTGGGCATCCCCGTCGTTCCCGAAGTGTAAATGATATAGGCGAGATCTGGCGGCGTACCGGCGACCTCGGGCCGGTCCGACGCGTTCCGCTCCCAGTCTTCGGGGCGGAGGATTGTCTTCACCGCGTGTGCGAGAGGCGGCGGCACCGCATGTCCGTCGAGAACGATCAGCGTCTTTGCTCCCGAATCCGTGGCCATAAAGGCAAGACGTTCCGGTAGCTGCTCCACAGCGAGAGGCAGATAGGCCGCTCCCGCTTTCCAAATGCCGAGCACAGTCGCGGGCAGATCGGCGGAGCACTCGGTGAGCACAGCCACCGGCTCTTCACGAGCCACACCACGGTCGAGCAAGGCCCAGGCGATGCGGTTCGACTGTTGATCGAGCTCCGCATAATTTTGGACTGCGGTCTCGGTGATGACTGCGGGCCGATGCGGATGCCGGTCGGCCAAGCCTTCGAAGAGCTCATGAAACCGTTTCGCCGGCCGGGTGCATACCGGCCCCTGTTCCCATCGCGCGAGACACTGCGCTTCCTCCGGCAGGAGCGCGGGCAGCGGAGCATCCGCGCGGCCGATATCCTCGGCCAGCCATCTTGCCCACACTGCGAACGAGGCCAGCCATGCTTGCGCCGTGCTCTGGCTATAGACATCTGGGTCCCACAACAGGGTCAGTTCGAGGCCGCCGTTGTCCTCGACTGGCTCATAGCTGAAGGCGAGATCGAGGCCTGCGCCGGGATGAGCCAGCTCTCCCGGAAGCCGCCGTGGGGTCAGGGAAAAGTCGAGTGGGCCAGCGCCATGCGCTGCCGTGGTAACGCGAGACGGATTGGCGGTTAGAGAAATGTCGAACAGCGAAGTGCGCGCTTGGGCGCGGGCATGCGGATGGCGTTGACGGAATTCGCGGTAGAGCAGACCGGAGGGGTAGGCTGCATGCTCCACAGCCTTAGTCAAGGTGGCTTGCGTCGCGCGTATCTGCGCAGCGAGCGATGGCGCTTTGCTCCCGTTCAGGATCAGAGGCAGCAGATTGACGAAATGGCCCACGGCGCGATCGGCGCCCGGTGGACGGACCGAGATGCCGCTGCCGATGATCAAGTTTTGGCGGCCATCGCGCCGTCTGGCCTCCGCTTCCAAAAGCGTCAGCAATACGGCATGCAATCCCACCTGTTGCGTCTGGGCCAAGCGGGTCAATGCGGCAACAGTGCCGGCATCCAGCCGTTCGGCGATCGGAGCCGAGCGTTCTTCACTAGGGTTGGTGGGCCGGCGATGGTCCGTGGTGGATTCGTGGAAGGCTTCGGCGGGCAGCGCGTCGAGCTTCTCTCGCCACCAGTCCCGGTCGCGTTCCGCGCGGTCGGACGCCATGTAGTGCTGCTCGGCATGACTGGCCTGAGCGACACCGTTGGGTGCGGGTGGCAGGGCGCAGTCGGTCAACAGGGCGTGCATCTCCTCCTGGATGATGCGCGCCGAAAGTCCGTCGGCCACCGAATGGTGAATTGCAAACCAGAACAGTGTTTCGCCCCCGCCCTCCGTCACGCGCACCAGGCCGGCCCGCGCCAGCGGCGCTTCGGTGAGATTGAACGGAGCATTGGATTGCGCGGCGATGCACTCGCGAGCGTCGTTCAGCGAGTCGCAGTAGTCGAGGTTGAAGCGGACGGACGGCGCTAGTTCTTCCGGGTCCGCAGTGCGCCAAAGAACCTTGTCGTCCGCATCTGCGAAAAAGGCCGTGCGTAAAGCGCCATGTCGCGTCACCAGCCAAGCCCAGGTTGATTGCCAGCGCGTTGGCTCGGGAATTCGCCCACGGACCGACAGCACCCGGGTGATTGTGGAAGCGGTGTCCGCCAGCCCCAGTTTCCAGGCGATCCAGAAATCCTCCTGGCCCGAAGTGGCGAAACTCCTGGTTGCTTCTGGAGGCACGGGCGGCTGGGATACCAGCGCGATTGCTTCGCCGAGGGCGGCAACTGTCCTGGCGATGAGGATGCTCTGCGCCGTCACCGCGTAGCCCAGAGCATGTAAGCGTTGGCTGATCAAGATGGACAAAAGGCTAGTCCCGCCCAGCGCATAAAAGTTGTCACCCCGCATGATGGGGCGGACAGCCAAAATTTCTTCCCAGACCTCGGCGATCTGTAGTTCCACCTCACCTTGCGGGGGAGCGCCCCGACCCACTCCGTTGCGAGACTGCGATGCTTCTTCCGCTAGAGCGAGTAGAGCCGGCCGGTCCGGTGCGCCGAATGCGTTGACCGGCATATTGGGGAGCGTCGTGACCTCGGCCGGCAGCATATACGCGGGCAGAGTCTTGGCCAGGAAACGGTGCCAGTCGTCCAGGGAGGAGTCGTGCGCGCTTTCGACGAAAGCAATCAATCGCCCTTGATGCTGCATGGCGGCGGCGAGCTTCACCCCGGCATGCCGCATCAGGGTCTGCTCGATCTCTCCCAGTGCGACGGATTGTCCGGAAACTTTGACAAGGTCATCGACGCGGCCCAGCGACTCCAGATCTCCATCCTCGTTCCACCGTCCCAGGTCATGGGACCGATAGGCTCGTCCGTAGGGCGTCTGGACGAAGCGCTCGGCAGTCAGGTCCGGCTGATTGAGATAGCCGCGAGCCACACCCGCGCCCACCACATAGATTTCCCCTACCTGCCCCCGCTGGACTTCGATGCCGTCGTCGTCTAGCAGATAGACGGCTGTGTTTGTGAACGGCCTCCCGCTGGTCAGCGGCAGGCTGCCGTTCGGGTCTACGCGCAACATGCAGATGGTTCCGCAGGCCTCGGTGGCCCCCTGCATATTCCAACAGTCCAATTTCCGCGCGTAGGCCCGTGCCTCGTCGGCGTTGGGACGTTCGCCTGTGGTGAGAAGGCAACGAAGACTTGTGGGCACGGCTCCGTGGAAGCTGCGGAGGTAGGACGGCGTAACCATGGCGACGGTGACGCCATGGTGGGACATGGTCGCCACGAGTGCGGCGGGGTCGTCCAGCAGCGCTCGGGAAACCGGAACGCAGGCGGCGCCCGCCAGAAGCGGCAGGCACAACTCACGGAGAGCCAAGATGAAGCCGGGCGCTGCGGCCATGAGCAGGCGGTCGCCCCGGCCGATGCGTTGGCCGTCGATATGGCCGTAAGCCAGGTTGACGCAGGCATCGTGCTGGAGCAGGATTCCCTTGGGCTGTCCCGTTGGCCCCGACGCGAAAAGAATGGCGGCGAGATCGGTGGGCTTGCCCGGCCGGTTTGGCCGGTGTCCATCGGGCCGCATCGCTTCCGGTCTAAGAATACGGGAAACGGCAGTCAGCAATTCTTCAGGCGGTTCCAAACCATCCAACGCAATCAGGTGACGCATGCCCGATTGCGTCGCCATGTTGGCAAGGCGTTGCGCCGGTAAGTCGGCACCGAGAGGCACATAAACGCCACCAGCCTTGAGGATGCCCAGAAAAGCCGCCGGCAAGGACGCAGATCGCTCGGTGAAAACGCCCACTGCTTCTTCCGTCCGCACTCCTTGCGCGATCAGTGCATGCGCCACCGCGTTGGCCTGCTGGTCCAGCCCGACATAGGTGACGATGCTGTAGTCGGTAATGATGGCAGGAGCCAATGGTTGCTGGTCCGCCAGCGCCTCGAAACATTCCTGAACGCGCAAAGGTGGCCAGACTCGGACCGGGCCGAGCGCGTTCGCCTGTGCCGGGCTAATCGTCAATGGCAAAACTCCTCACTGCCAGCCGCCGCCCAGAGAGCGATACAGCGTGACGACATTGGTTAATTCCTGGCGACGGATTTGAACCAGCTGCAGCTCTGCGTCCAGTAATTGCCGTTCGGAATCGAGGTATTCGAGGTAACTGACAAGGCCACCGCGGTATGCCAGATCGGCGAGCTCCGCCCCCTGGCGCAGACTCTCCACGAGTTCCGTCTGCTCGGTCCGGAGCTCCGCCAGCTTTCGTGAGCCGGCCAGTGAGTCGGCCACTTCGCGGAAGGCCCTTTGCACGGTCTGCTGGTAGGCGAGCAGATCCTCCTGGCGCCGCGCCTCGGCGATGCGCACCTCGGCCCGGATGGCTCCGGCGTGGAAGATCGGCAAATTTCCGACCGGACCGAACAGCCAGGTTCCGTTCGTGGGCGAGAAAAGGTTGAGCAGAGCGGAGCTGGCAAATCCCGTCGATGCTGTAAGCGAGATTGTGGGGAAGAACGCGGCTCTAGCTACAGCCACCAGGGCGTGATCGCCGATCAGTTGCTGCTCCGCCTGGCGAATATCTGGCCGCCGGTCGAGCAGCGTCGATGGCAGGCCGGGGGGAACACCGGTAAACAACGCCTCGTCGACTGAGCCGCGGCTAACCACAATCGGTCCGGGATTCCGGCCCAGCAGGATGCTGAGCTCGTTTTCGGTCTGCTCAGTCTGCAGTTCCAGGCTGGTGAGCGCCGTGCGTGCGCTCTTCACCAGCACGTCGGCTTGGCGGAGTTCGATCTCGGAGGAATAGCCGTTGTCCACACGGAGCTGCACCAGATCGAGCGAATCCTGGCGCAGCTTTAGATCGCGATTGGTGATCTCGCGCTCGAGATCCAGATCGCGCAACAGGAAGTAAGCGTTCACCACATCGCTCAATAGCGTTTGCAAGACCGTGCGCCGCGCCTCCTCACTGGCCAATAAGGCGGCGCGCGCGGCAACGTTGGCGTTGCGGATGCGTCCCCACAGGTCTAGCTCCCAACCCAGGCTGACGGAGAGGTTGGTGTCGCTGCTGTCGATTGCCAGAGCCCGGAGGTTACTGTAACCGGACTGTGCGTCAAGCGCGGGAAGGCGGGCCGATCGCGAGATCGTAAGTTGTGCGCGGGCTTCTAACACGCGCGCCGCTGCAATTTGTGCGTCGAAGTTATGGGCCAACGCTTCCTCGATGAGCCTCGCCAACTCGTCGTCGCGGATAACGTCCTGCCACTTGAGTTCGCCCAGACTCTTTGGCTCCGCGTTGTATACCTCTCCGCGATAGTTCGGCGGAGTGGGAACGTCAGGCCGCTGGTAGCGAGTGCCGCCACAGCCGGCTGCGAGCAATGCCGCGAAAGATACGCTTGTGGTCAAGCGATTCACGGTGCTGCCTTCTGCGGGCTCACCGATTGACCGGGTCTGATCTTTCCGCTTCCCTCGACGATCACCGTTTCACCACCGCCCAGCCCCTTGATGATGATGCTCTTGCCTTGGTAGCTGCCCTCGGTGACGACGGTGCGGAGGGCGGCCTTGTTCTCGGCAGTCACTATATAGACGGCCTTCGACCCCTGTGCATCGAACAATGCCCGTTCCGAAACGAGTACGGCATTCCGTCGCTTATCCACGGTTAGATGCACGCGCCCAGACATCCCGGGCAGGAGAATGCCCTTGGGATTAGGGAATCTCGCCGTTAGCAGAAGATCTCCTGTCTTCTCGTCCGCGGCGCGAGCGATGCTCGTAAAGCGGCCCAGAAATGGGTATACGCTGTCGTCGGCGAGTATCAGTTCAAGGTGATCCAGTGCCTTGCGGTCGACCGTGTCATGAGTGCGCAAATAGAGCTTTTCAGAAATACTGAACTCGACTTTTATCGGATCGATCTGGGAAACGTGGGCGAGCAGATTGGACTCTCCGCGTCCCACGTAGTTGCCCACTGACACGTACTGGTGGCCGATGAGACCGCTGATGGGAGCGCGGATGGTGGTCTGTTCGCGGTCTAACTCCGCCTTTTGGAGCGCTGCCCGGGCGGCAGTCACGCTGGCCTGCGCCTGCCGCAGACCGATACGGTCGCTGACCGCGGTGGTTCGCGCGGTGGCGCGCGCGTCCTCCACCGCCGCCGCGGCCGAAGACTGAGCGGCAATGGCAGCATCCAGGTCCCGTGCCGGCACCGCCCGCCGCGCGGCCAGCGGTTTCATCCGTTCGGTATCCTGATTGGCTTTCAACAGAGCGGCTTCGGCCTGACGCAGAGCGGATTCCGCGTTCACCAGGTGCTGCTGCTCGTGGGCCATTTCGAGATCCGCCTCAGCCTTTTCCACGGAGGCCCCGGCCAACTGCGCCGCAGCGTCATACTGGCGGGGATCGATTCGGAAGAGGATTTGCCCCTTCTTGACCATGAGCCCTTCTTTGAAGGACATCTCAGTCAACTGGCCCTCAACGTTGGCGCGGACTTCTACAGTGGCGTCTGCATCGAACTTGGCCGCCAGTTCGGCCACAATCGGAATGTCCGTGCGGAGTTCGGCGATCTGGACGATTACCGGTGCCGGAGATGACGCTCCGCCGGCGGCTTGGACACCCGGCTTGCCGCAGGCGGTATTAAAAAGAAACGTTGTCAGCCAGATGCCCGCTGCCGCCGCCAATCGGCACGTTTTGGTCTTCGTCTTTCTGAGCACGGGGTCGAACGAGAGGCTAGTGTCCTGAGTTTTGGATTTGTCGCAAAAATTCCTGAGACTTCCTTAGGAGCTGGCCGTGTGGCGTTTCGCAGTGGCTGGCGCGATTGCGCGCGGATCGGGCAGCGCGCGCCGGTCCAGCTTGCCGGTCGATGTTGTGGGTAGCGAGTCCATAAGCACGAGGATGGCGGGCACCATATAACTGGGTAGCGCCAGGGCCGCCAGGGCCCGCAGTTCGTCCACGGGTGGCGGAGTCGCAGGCTGCATCGGAACCAGCCAGGCAGCCAGATTCTGTTCGCCGGCCGGATCGACCCATGCGGTTACGGCCGCTTCGCGGACCAGACCGGTGCCCGTGAAGAATGCCTCTACCTGAGCCGGGTCCACGCGGCGACCCCCGATCGTGATTTGAAAATCGCATCGCCCAAGGTGCACCAGACAGCCATCGGGGAGCAGCCGGCCGAGCTCACCGGTACGGAACAGGCGCCGGTCGCCGCCTTCCGGGTCAGGCAAAAACGCCGCCTGAGTCAGCTCGGGACGGCCCCAATAGCCGCGGGAAAGATACCGGCTCCGTACGACCATTTCGCCAGGATCTCCGGCGGCCACCGGGTTCCGCTCAGGATCGAGCAACAGCAACTCGACCCCTTCGGCCGCATAGCCTGCTGGCACGGAGTTCCCCTCAATCGGGGTTCCGGAGTCGATCGGGAACTGGCAGATGGGACTGATCTCCGAGCCGCCCAGGTTCGCGATCATCCGCCAGGCTCCGGCAAAGTGCCGCTGGTAGAGCTGCACGTCACCGGCATGGACCGGTTCGCTTCCCAGTTCGATCAGCCGAACAGCCGGGAACTGGTCGTCTGGAGTGAGCAGGGCGCAGAAATTCCGGAACATGGTGGCCACTGCGAAGAATACCGTGATCTGTTTTTGCCGCAGCCAGGCGGCCAGCGAAGTGAGGCCTTGGAGCCGCACGTCGAAGGTGAGGAGCGCCGCCCCGTTGAGGAGGGAGCAATAGATATCCCGCACGGCGCCAGCAAAGCTCGCCGGGCAGAGCAACGCCAAACGGTCCTCCGCCGAGATCTGCCCGCTGTTGGTATAGACCATGGTCAGATGCAGCACGTAGCCGTGGTCGTGCATCACTCCTTTGGGTCTTCCGGTGGAACCCGAAGTGAAGACCACGAACGCCAGGGTGGAGGCGGAAATTACCAGTTCCGGATTCTCTTCAGAAAGGCCCGGCCCCAGGGCGTCGAGGTTCAGCACGGCTTGGCACAGTGCCTCAGCCTGTTCCATGCGCGAGTTATCCGCAATCAGCAGGGCCGGCTGAATTTCTGCGAGAATGGCCGCCGTTTTCGCCATGGGCTGCGACGCATCCAGGGCGACATAGAACTTCCCCGCCTTCAGCACCCCCAACATGGCTGCTACCACCGCGACCCCATTTCCCACGAGCAGCGCCACCGGTTCCGACTCCTCACCGCGCACGGCCAGGATGGCTCGCGCGATGCGGTTGGCCAACCGGTTCAGATCCCGATAGGTGAGGGCCGTTTCGGCGTCCTCGATGGCCAGCGTGTCCGGATACAGGCACACCTGGTGCTCGAATCGGGACGGAATGGATTGCTCCACCGCCGAACTGGGGAAGCGCGCAAATTGGCTGGAGATCAGGCCCGGCAGAGCGCCTCCTCCAGCGGGTCGACAATCCTCACTCGCGAAAGAAAGGCGGCCACTCGAGGGCTGCCACGGAGCCGCAGGAGGTCGATAATGAGCGGGAGTTCCGTACAGCCGGCCAGAACGCAGTCACAGTCCGAGCCGTTTCGCGGGATGGTTTCGAAGAACTCGTTGCCAAGATCCACCGCCCGGCGGTCGTCAAGCGCTTTCACGCCTTCGACGATGGCGCGCATCAAAAGGCCGCACGAATTGGGCGGCGGTTCTTCAAAGGCGACGCCAGCTTCCCGGAAAGGCGCCGAGAAGACCTGGCCCAGGCGGGCGCCCTCGGCGGTCAGCACTAACGCCTTTCGACAGGGTTGGAACCGGAGTGCCTCCAGGGTCGAATCCACCAGAGAGATCATCTGCACTTGGCACTCTCGTTCTGGCTGGTGCAGGTCATATTTCAGGAGCGGCCAGAAGTAATGTGCGGAATTACAGGCGATGAAGCAACGGGCGGGCTCGCCAGCCGGGCCAGCAAGGTCCACCGCCAGCCGCACTGCGCCGGCCAGCCGCGAAGCCAGCTCGCGGGACAATCCAGAGTCCGGGCCCAAAATAACCGCGGAGCGGTCAGGCAAAGAGCAGGCCTGGTAGAGCACTACCGCGCGGGAATTCCGGAAGCGCGCGCATGCCTGACGGAAAGCCATGGCGCCGGCCAGCGGTCCCAACCCCCCGATGATTGCCAGGGGCGGCTGCAGGGGATGCGCCGGAAAGAGGCAGAACACCTCCTCCGGCTGGTCCTGATCGGTGACGGTTAAGCCGTTCGAACGCCTGACCAGCGCACTATCGCGCAAGGCTGCTTCATAGCCGGCCATTGCCTCGACCGCAGCCTCGTATTTTTCAAATCGCCGTACCGGCGCCTCTAGCCCTGGAGACGCCAGGGCGGATTGCGATGCGGGCATTACGCGTTTACACCACTGGCTGCCAGAGGTTTCAATGTCCCACCGGCGAATTCAGTCCGCATCATCTCGTTCATCTTCTGCATTACCGGTGCGAGATTTCGTAGATAGCCGCGAAAGACGGAAGCTGCCCGCTCAGAGTCGAATTTCGTTTTGGCGGCCGCCTCATAGCGATCGAGGGCCTCCGCCACTATCAGGAAGTGATCGGCTTCGACGTCATCTTCCACGTGGGCCGCAATATAGGTGACGGCTTTGCGGCGTTCTGCCGCGGTCAGGCCAGTATGCCGCTCGAAATAGGCGTCTGCGGCCGGCAAAGCGATGGAATACTCGCCGTGGTTGTAAATCTCCGAAAACATGTTGGTGAGCAAGCCATCGGGGATGGATTCCACCACCATGTTGCGGTAAACCCATTGGCTGAAGCGGCGCGCTTCGGGGAGACGGTATTTCCGCAACTGCCAGAGGTCTCCGCCGGTCAGGGCTTCCGCAAAATCGTCGTAGAGTTCCGCGTGTGTGTGGCCATCGAAGTCCAGGCCCAGGTCCTCGTAACTGGTTGCTGCATTGCGTGCCGCGGCAAGATAGAGGTTGGAGCGGGCGAGTTCTTCCGCGCCTTCGGCGGACCTTTGTAGTCGGCAGGAAAGCCCATAAATCGCCAGCATCTTCAGGTGGGTTGCCTTCCAGGAATTAGAGAAGGTGCACAGGAAGTCGTTCGACCATGCCGCGGAAGGGAGCATCCTGAAGAACTCCTCGATGTTTTCGACAGCGGCTTGCTCTGCCGAGAAAGCTCGCCGCAATGTGTCACGAAGCTCCGTGCGGGGAACCACAGAGATCACGGGGTCGACGATGGCGGCTAGTGAAGCCGGAGTACGCATTAGTGAGACTCCTAAATTTGGAATGGCGATGGAGCTGACGCGTGGCTAGTGCCGTGACGGATCGAATTGTTGCAGAGAATCTTGAGGCGAAGGTTTCGGCTCCAGCAGGCTGCTGAAAAAGCCCGCCAAATCACCGTTCCCTTTGGTCGGGAGAAGTTGCACGAAAATGACGAACTGTCAACAGTGCCATAAACCAATCCCGAGCCTGATTGGAGAGCTGAATCGTCACCGGAAAGGCTGGATGAACTACTTTTCCTTCGGGTACCCCTCCAGCGCCTACTGTGAGATCGAACGCTATGTTCGGGACCGTCTGATCCGGCATCTGCAACGACGCAGCCAGCGACCTTACCGTCCTCCGCAAGGAGGCCAATGGCTACCGCACTTGGCGCGGTTGGGGCTGATCCGTCTGTCGGGTAGTGCGCATGCTTGAGGCGAGAGCTTTCAGGAGAGCCGGACGTGGGAAATCTGCATCTCCGGTTCGACGAGGGGAGAGCGGGTCGCGCAATTTGGCGTCGCCCTCTCTC
>Ga0335081_10001365_pt1 | contig 38956 bp, 37 predicted proteins | sample Lox_Sample_35_FD_206713 | JGI IMG/M metagenome (GOLD analysis project Ga0335081, IMG submission 206713) | Soil microbial communities from Loxahatchee National Wildlife Refuge, Florida, United States - Lox_Sample_3.5 | ecosystem: Environmental > Terrestrial > Soil > Wetlands | place: USA...
CCTACAAGCACGACTACGAAGCCAGGTACAACTCCGACGTGTCGACCTTCGGCGGCCACGCCTACGACGGGCTCATGATCGCCGTGGACGCGATCAAGCGCGCGGGCAGCACCGATAAGGCGAAGGTGCGCGACGCGATCGAGGCGACGCACGGCTACGTCGGCACCGGCGGCGTAGTGAACATGTCGGCGACCGACCACATGGGGCTCGACCTGAGCGCGTTCCGCATGCTGGAGGTGCGCAAAGGCGACTGGGCGCTGGTCAACGGAAGCAGCATGTAAGGCGAGGGAGCGCTCGCCGATGGCCGGCCAGTGGGCCCAGTTCGTCGCCGGCGGTCTCACCGCCGGCTCGGTCTATGCGCTGGTCGCGCTGGGGTACTCCATCATCTTCAACGCGAGCCGGGTGATCAATTTCGCCCAGGGCGAGTTCGTCATGATCGGGGGCATGAGCGCGGTGTCGCTCGTGGCGACCGGCATGCCGCTGCCGCTGGCGGTGGCCGGAGCCGTCCTGATCGCGGCCGTCGTTGCGCTGCTGCTGGAAAAGCTCGCGGTCGCGCGCGCGCGCCGCGCCGATGTCGTGACGCTCATCATCATCACGATCGGCGCATCGATCTTCCTGCGCGGCCTCGCTCAGCTCGTCTGGGACAAGAAGATCCACGCGCTTCCGCCGTTCTCGGGCGATCGGCCGCTGGCCATCCTCGGCGCGACGGTGGTGCCGCAGAGCCTTTGGGTGCTGGGAGCGACCGTGGCGATCGTCGCCGCGCTGTCGTGGTTCTTCGGCCGGACGCTCACTGGCAAGGCGATGCTTGCCACCTCGCACAATCGGCTCGCCGCGCAACTCGTCGGCATCGACGTCGGCCGGGTGCTGTTCGCGAGCTTCGGTCTCGCGGGGGCGCTGGGCGCGATCGCCGGCGTGCTCGTCGCCCCGATCACCTTCACGTCGTACGAGGTCGGGGTCATGCTCGGACTGAAGGGCTTCGCCGCCGCGATGCTGGGCGGCCTCGGCAGCTTCGCCGGAGCGATCGTCGGCGGCCTCGCCCTGGGCCTGCTCGAGAGCCTGTCGGCGGGCTACGTTTCCTCCGCCTACAAGGACGTCGTGGCATTCGTCGTCATGCTGGCCGTCCTGTTCCTCCGACCGCGTGGAATCCTTGGCACACTCCAAGGCATTCGCGTCTGAGCGTCGACGCGCGCCGACGCGCCGCTGGGCGGGCCCGCGCACCGGCGGTATCGCCGCGCTCGCGCTCGTCATTGCGCTCGCGCCGCTCGTGATCGCCAACAACTATTTCTACGACGTCGCGATCCTGGTCGGGCTGAACGCGATCGTCTGCGTGGGCCTCAACCTGCTCATCGGCTATGCCGGGCAGATCAGCCTCGGCCACGCCGGCTTCTTCGGGCTCGGCGCCTATGGCTCGGCGCTGCTCGCTGCGCGCTACGGCTTTCCTCCGCTCGCCGCGCTCGCCGCCGCGACGGCGGGTGTCGCGCTGGTCGCCTTCGTCGTCGGCCGCCCGATCCTGAGCCTCCAGGGCCATTACCTCGCGATGGCCACCCTCGGCCTGGGCATCATCGTGTCGATCGTCATCTCCGCCGAGGACCGGATCACCGGCGGCCCCGACGGCATGGCAGTCCCGCCGATGGCGGTGTTCGGATTCATCGTTCAGGGCGAGCGCACCTGGTATTGGGTGGTTGGCGCGTGCCTGCTTGTCGCGGTGTGGCTCGCGCAGAACCTGGTCGAATCGCCGGTGGGCCGGGCGCTTCGGGCACTGCACACCTCGGAGATCGCCGCGGAAGTCATCGGCATCGACAGCGCTCGGCACAAGCTGATGGTGTTCGTCCTCTCCGCCGTGTTCGCCGCCGTGGCGGGAGGGCTTACCGCCTACTACGCGGGATTCATCACGCCCGCCAAGGCGTCGTTCCTGCATTCGATCGAGCTCGTGACCATGGTGGTCTTCGGCGGCATGGCGTCGACCTTCGGCGCGGTGGTGGGCGCGGCGGCTCTCACCGTGCTGCCCCAGGCGCTCACGCTGCTCAAGGATTACGAGATGGTGGTATTCGGTGCGCTGCTGATGGCGACCATGATCTTCCTGCCGCGCGGCGTCGTGCCGACGCTCGCCGACGCCCTTCGCCGGGGGGCACGATGACGGCGCTGCGCGTCGAACGGCTGTCGAAGGACTTCGGCGGCGTCCGGGCGATCCACGAGCTCACGTGGGAGGTGCGCCGCGGGACGATCCATTCGATCATCGGCCCGAACGGCGCGGGCAAGACGACGCTGCTGAACCTGCTCACCGGGGTCTATGCGCCGAGCGCGGGCCGCATCGTCTGCGACGGCCGCGACTTGAGCGGCGCGCCGCCGCACACGTTCGCCGCCGCCGGCGTCGGTCGGACGTTCCAGAACCTGCAGATCTTCTTCAACATGACCGCGCTCGACAACGTCATGACGGGTGCGCACCTGCGCGAGCCCTGCGGTCTCGTCTCGGCGCTGCTTCACACGCCCCGCCTGGCGCGCGCCGAGGGCGAATGCCGCGCGCGGGCGATGCACTGGTTGCGCTTCCTCGGGCTCGAGCGCTATGCGCCGATGGCGGCGGCCAGCATGCCCTACGGCGCGCTCAAGCGGCTCGAGATCGCGCGGGCTCTCGCCGCCGAGCCCAGCGTGCTCCTGCTCGACGAGCCGGCGGCGGGCTTGAATCCCACCGAGGCGCGGGAGATCGATGCGCTGCTCAAGCAGCTCGCCGCCGGCGGGACGACGCTCGTGCTGGTCGAGCACAACATGCGCCTCGTCATGGGGGTGTCGGATCACATCCTGGTGCTCGACTACGGACGCCGGCTGGCCGAGGGCACGGCGGCCGAGGTTGCGGCCGATCCGCGCGTGGTCGAGGCGTATCTCGGTGCGGCGGAAGCCGCGGTGGCCGGCCATGCTTGACGTCGTCGCCTTGTGCAGCCGCTACGGGCGCATCCCCGCGCTCAGCCGCGTCGATGTGCGCGTGAAGCAAGGCGAGCTCGTCGCGCTCGTGGGCGCCAACGGCGCGGGCAAGACGACCTTGCTGCGCGTGATCTCGGGCGTCCAGCCGGCGTCCTCCGGGCACGTGCGCTTCGACGGCTCCGACGTCACGCGCGCCTCGCCGCGGGAGCGGGTGACGCGGGGCATCGTGCAGGTTCCCGAAGGGCGGCAGGTGTTCGGTCCTCTTTGCGTCGAGGACAACCTACGCCTCGGCGCGTTCGTGAGGCCCGCGCGCGAGATCGCCGCGGCGCTCGAGCGCGTGTTCGCCTTGTTTCCGGTCCTCGCGACCAAGCGTCGCGAGACGGCGGGCACACTCTCCGGCGGACAGCAGCAGATGCTAGCGATCGGCCGCGCCCTGATGACCCGGCCGAAGCTGCTGCTGCTCGACGAGCCCAGCATGGGCCTCGCGCCGCGGATCGTGACCGAGATCTACGCGATCGTCCGTTCGCTCAAGAACGCGGCCACCGCCATCCTGCTGGTCGATCAGAACGCTCGCGCGGCGCTGTCGATCGCCGACCGGGCGTACGTGCTCGAGCTCGGACGCGTGGCGCTCTCGGGGAGCGGCGGCGAGCTGCTCGGCAATCCGAACGTGCAGCAGGCCTACCTCGGTTTGTGAGCCGCCCATGACCGGTGGACGACCCTCAACGACCTGGAGACAGCGATGAAGCCTTCCCTTGCACCCGGCGCGACCGCGACCTCGAAGCTCACCGTCGACCGCTCACGGACGATCGACTTCATGGGCGAGAAGGCCCGCGTGTACGCGACACCCATGCTGGTGCGCGACATCGAGATGGCGTCGCGCGAGTTGCTGCTTCCGCATCTCGATCCGGGCGAGGATTCGGTCGGCACCCGCATCGAGCTCGACCATCTCGCGGCGACGCTGATCGGCATGCCGGTCGAGTTGAAGGTCACCGTCGCCGAGGTCAAGGGTCGCGCGGTCGTGCTGGACATCGAGGGTCGCGACAGTGTCGATCAGATCTGTCGCGGACGGCACAACCGGTTCGTCGTGGACCTGAAGACCACCGAGGCGCGCCTCGCGGCCAAGGCGGCGAAGGCGGGCATCGCATGACGGCCCGTTGCCGAGGCACGGAGGGCGCATGAGCGCCGCGCGCGACGGCGTCCGGCGCATTCCGACGTACTGCTACCAGTGCGTCGCGGGGCCGGATCTGCTCACCGTCAAGGTCGTCGACGGCGTGGCGAGCGAGGTCGAGCCCAACTTCTGCGCGGCCGAAGTGCATCCGGGCGGCGGCAAGGTATGCGTCAAGGCGTACGGACTGGTGCAGAAGACCTACAACCCGCATCGCGTGCTGACGCCCATGAAGCGCACCAATCCGCGCAAGGGCCGCGACGAGGATCCGGGCTTTGTGCCGATCGGCTGGGACGAAGCCTTCGCGCTCATCGTCGAGCGGCTGCGGCGCGTGCGCGAGAAGGGCCTGACCGACGACTCGGGCTACCCCCGGGTGGCCGCGAGCTTCGGCGGCGGGGGCACGCCGCAGTCGTACATGGGCACCTTCCCGGCGCTCCTCGCCTCTTGGGGACCGATCGACATGGGCTTCGGCTCGGGACAGGGCGTGAAGTGCTACCACTCCGAGCATCTCTACGGCGAATTCTGGCACCGCGCGTTCACCGTCTCGCCCGACACGCCGCTCACCGAATACCTGATCTCCTGCGGCGCCAACGTCGAGGCCTCGGGCGGAGTCGTGGGCGTATGGCGCCACGCCAACGCCCGCGTGCGGGGAATGAAGCGGGTGCAGGTCGAGCCGCATCTGTCGGTGACCGGCGCCTGCTCGGCGGAATGGGTGCCGATCCGCCCCAAGACCGACGCCGCGTTCCTCTACGCGCTGCTGCACGTTCTGCTGCACGAGACTCCGCGCGACAAGCTCGACGTTGCGTTCCTCCGTCGGCACACCGCCTCGCCGTATCTCGTCGGCCCGAACGGCTATTACCTGCGCGACCGCGCTACCCGCAAGCCGCTGGTCTGGGACGCGAGCCGCAACGCAGCCGCGCCCTTCGACGCGCGATCGCCCGTCGAAGCGCTCGAAGGCCGCTTCGAGGTTGACGCGATGGAGATCGGCGCCGACGACGAGGTGCTCGCCGAAGGCCGGCTCGCCGGCGAGACGGCCTTCACCAAGCTCGTCGCGCATCTGGCGCCGTATACGCCCGAGTGGGCGCAGGACGTCTGCGACGTCCCGGCCGCGACGATGCGCCGCGTGGCGCAGGAATTCGTCGCCCACGCGCGCGTCGGCGAGACGATCGCCATCGACGGCGTGAAGCTCCCCTATCGGCCCGTGGCGGTGAGCCTGGGCAAGACGGTCAACAACGGCTGGGGCGGTTACGAATGCGTCTGGGCGCGCACGCTGCTCGCCGCGCTCGTCGGCGCGCTGGAAGTGCCCGGCGGCACGCTCGGCACGACGGTGCGACTCAACCGCCAGGTGACCGCGCGCATCGAAAGTGTCCAGCCCGGACCCGACGGGTTCATGGCGTACCCGCTCAATCCGACCGACAAGGCACACTGGTCGCCGCAGCCGAACATCCGCAACGCCTACCGCACGATGGTGCCGCTCGCCGGCAACGGCCCGTGGAGCCAGGCGCTCGGTCCCACGCACTTCTCTTGGATGTTCCTGGACGAGACGCCGAAGGGTCTACCCCGCGTCACGCTGCCCGACGTGTGGTTCGTCTATCGCACCAACCCCGCGATCTCGTTCTGGGACACCGCGAGCGTGGCGGAGAAGATGGGCCGCTTCCCGTTCATGGTGGCGTTCGCCTACACCCGTGACGAGACCAATCATTTCGCCGACCTGCTCCTGCCGGAGGCAACCGATCTGGAGAGCCTGCAGTTGATCCGCATCGGCGGCTCGAAGTTCGTCGAGCAGTTCTGGGAGCGGCAGGGCTTCGCGCTGCGGCAGCCCGCCGTTGCGCCGCGCGGCGAGGCGCGCGACTTCACCGCGATCGCTACCGAGCTCGCCCAACGGTTGGGACTGCTCGACAAGTACAACGCGGCGATCAACCGCGGCGCCGCGGGCCTCCCGCTCAAGGGCGCGAGCTGGGACTTCTCGCTGCCGACGGGCGAGGCCCACGCTCCGCAGAAGATCTGGGACGCCGTCTGCCGCGCCGCCAGCGCGGAAGTGACCGACGGCCGCGAGCGGCACGGGCTCGACTGGTGGCGCGAGAACGGACTGGCGACCAAGCCGTATCCGCGCGTGAACTGGTATCTCTTTCCCGAGCTCGTCCGGCAGGGGCTGCGCTTCGAGCTTCCCTACCAAGAGCGGCTCGCCCGCGTCGGCATCGAGCTGGGCCGGCGGCTGCACGAGCACGACATGCGCTGGTGGGACGTGCAACTGCAGGAATACCAGGCGCTGCCGGCGTGCAAGGATTTCACGTCGCCATGGATCGCGGCGCTCGCCAAGGCGGGTGGCACGCCGGGGGATTACCCGTTCTGGCTGCTCACCGCGCGCAGCATGCAGTATGCCTGGGGCGCGAACGTCGGCATGCAGCTCATCAAGGAAGTCGCCGACAACGTCGCGGGCCACAAGGGGGTGATCATCAACACCCGGACCGCCGAGCGGTTGGGCATCGCCGACGGGGATCCGGTGGAAATCACGACGCCGCACCGGCGCGTTCGCGGCCGCGCCGTGCTCCGCCAGGGCATCCGACCCGACACGCTGCTGCTGCTCGGCCAGTTCGATCACTGGGAGACGCCGTTCACCAAGGACTTCGGGGTGCCGAGCATGAACGCGCTCGCCACCATGGCGCTCGATCTCACCGACGCCACGGGTTCCGGCGCCGACATCGTGCGCGTGGCGATCGCGCCGGTGCGCGCGCCCGCGGTCCAGGGAGCGACGGCATGACGCGCTGGGCGATGGTGGCCGATCTTCGCCGCTGCGTGGGCTGCCAGACCTGCACCGCGGCCTGTCGTCACGCCAACGCGACGCCGCCGGGCGTGCAGTGGCGCCGCGTGCTCGACATCGAGCAAGGCGAGTATCCGGACGTCACGCGCAGCTTCGTGCCGGTCGGCTGCCAGCACTGCGACGACCCGCCGTGCCTGGAGGTCTGCCCGACCAAGGCCACCCGCAAGCGCGCCGACGGCATCGTCACCATCGACTACGACGTGTGCATTGGCTGCGCGTATTGCGCCGTGGCCTGCCCGTACCAGGCGCGCTCCAAGACTACGCGACCCAAGTTCGCCTACGGGGTCGAGATGGAGAACGAGGCGAAACGCCGCGACGATTCGCGTCTCGGCGTGGCGACCAAGTGCACGTTCTGCGTCGATCGCGTCGACGCCGGGCTCGCCCACGGCCTGAAGCCGGGCGCGGACTGGCAAGCCACCCCGGCGTGCGTGAATTCGTGCATCGCGCAGGCGCTCGCGTTCGGCGACCTCGACGACCCGCAGAGCAACGTGTCGCAGCTCATCGCGAGCAACGCGCACTTCCGCATGCACGAGGAGCTGGGCACGGGCCCGGGGTTCTACTACCTGTGGGACGGCAACGCGGAGGCGGCGGAATGAAGGCGAGCGCCAAGGGCTACGGCGGTTACGGCCCAGCGCCGTGGCAACAGACGAGCTGGGATGCGCGCGCGGCCGGGAACTTCATCGGCGGCGGCATGGGCGGAAGCCTGATCGTGTTCGCGGCGCTGTCGGGCGCGAGCGGGCGCGCGCTCACCGCGCTGATGCTCGCGGGGCTCGCGCTCGTCGCCGCGGGACTGGTCTGCGTGGCGCTCGAGCTGGGACGGCCGCTGCGCGCGCTGCGCGTGCTCACCAATCCGCGCACCTCCTGGATGGCGCGGGAGGCGTGGACGGCGACGATGCTCTTTCCGGTCGGCCTCATCGCTGCCACGGGCGTCGCGGTCGCGGCGTGGATCGCGGCGCTGCTCGCGCTCGCGTTCGTCTATTGCCAGGCGCGCCTGCTGCAGGCGGCGAAGGGAATACCCGCGTGGCGCGAGCCGCTGCTGCGGCCGCTGATCGTGACGACGGGGCTCGCCGAAGGCGGCGGCGTGTTCGTGCTGACCGCGCCGCTGCACGGCGCGGCGACGACGCTCGCCGTGTCGCTCTTCGTGGCGGCGATCGTCGCGCGCTACGCGGTGTGGATCGCGTATCGGGGGCGGTTGCACGTGAGCGTCGTCCCGCAGACCCGCGCGGCCCTGGACGGCGCAGGGCGCGTCCTGCTCTTCGCGGGCACGTTCGCCCCGCTCGCGTTGATCGGCGCTGCGGCGCTTGCGGGTCCGCCCGCTTGGCCGCTCGCGGCGCTGGGCGGGTTGCTGGCCGCGCTGGCGGGCGCCTGGACGAAGCTCGTGCTCGTGACCCGCGCGGGATTCAACCAGGGCTTCGCTCTCGCGCACCTTCCGGTGCGCGGCGCGCGCTCTTGATCGACTTGCGAACGGGAGCAGTTGCTATGGGCGCAACGACGATGGCGGAGGTGGGACTGAGAACGCATGCTCCGTCGAACTACTACTTCCAGCGCGACGTCGAGACGCTGCGGCGCGAGCAGCTGGCGGCGCTGCAGCTCGAGCGGCTGCGCGCAACGGTCGCGAACGCCTACGAGCACGTGCCGATGCACCGCGCCCGGCTCGACGCGGCCGGCATCTCGCCGCGCGACATCGCGAGCCTCGCCGACGTCGAGCGGCTGCCCTTCACGCTCAAGTCCGACCTGCGCGACCACTATCCATTCGGGCTGTTCGCCCGGCCGCGCGAAGCGCTCGCGCGCCTGCATGCCTCGTCCGGAACGACCGGCAAACCCACCGTGGTTGGCTACACCGAAGGCGACATCGACCGCTGGGCCGATCTCATGGCGCGGTGCTTCGCCTGCGCCGGCGCGCGCCCGGGAGACCTCGTCCACAACGCCTACGGCTACGGGCTGTTCACCGGCGGCCTGGGTGCGCACTACGGCGCCGAGCGCCTTGGCGCCACGGTCGTGCCGATGTCGGGCGGCTCGACCGAGCGCCAGGTCGCGCTCATCAAGGATTTCCGCGCGCGCGTGCTGTGCGCGACGCCCTCGTACGCGCTGGCGATCGCCGAGCTCGCCGAGCAGCACGGCCAGGCGCTCGCCGACGGCACGCTCGAAGTGGGTCTCTTCGGTGCCGAGCCGTGGAGCGACGCGATGCGGCGCGAGATCGAGGCCCGGCTGGGATTGAAGGCGATCGACATCTACGGGCTCTCCGAGATCATGGGTCCCGGCGTGGCGTGCGAGTGCGAGCTCCAGTCGGGGCTGCACGGCTGGGAGGATCACTTCCTGTTCGAGGTGATCGATCCGGAGACCGGCCGCGCGGTGCCCGAAGGCCAGGCGGGCGAGCTCGTCATCACCACGCTCACCAAGGAAGCGCTGCCGATGCTGCGCTACCGCACCCGCGACATCACGCGCGTCACCACCGCACCGTGCGCGTGCGGGCGCACCCACTTGAGGATCCTGCGCATCACGGGCCGGAACGACGACATGCTCATCATCCGCGGGGTCAACGTCTATCCCTCGCAGGTGGAGGCGGTGCTCATCGGGCTGCCCGACATCGCGCCGCACTACCAGCTCGTTGTCGAGCGTCGCGCGAGCCTCGACCACCTCACGGTCGAGACCGAGGCGCTGCCCGGCGTCGAGCCGGGCGCCTACGAAGCCGCGGCGCGTCGGGCCGCGCACCACATCAAGTCGCTGATCGGCATCACCGCGGACGTGGCGGTGAAAAAGCCCGGCGAGATCCCGCGCTCGCAAGGCAAGGCCGTGCGCGTGCGCGATATGCGGCCGAAGAACTGAAGCGATGCCCAAGCGTCTCGTCTCTCTCACGGTTAACGGACGCCCGCGCGAAGACGCGGTCGCCGATCACGTGCTGCTGGTCGACTATCTGCGCGACACGGTCGGTCTGACGGGAACGAAGCAGGGATGCGACGGGGGGGAATGCGGTGCCTGCACCGTGCTCGTCGACGACGAGCCGCGCCTCGCGTGCATCACGCTGGCGGCGAGCTGCGAGGGCGGCCACGTCGAGACCATCGAGGGGCTCGCGGTCGACGGCCGAATGAGCCGGCTGCAGCAGGCGTTCCACGAGAAGCTCGGGACGCAGTGCGGGTTCTGCACCCCAGGCATGATCATGGCCGCCGAGGCGCTGCTGCGGCGCCGGCCGAATCCAAGCGAAGCCGAGATCCGCGCGGCGCTCGCCGGCAACCTCTGCCGCTGCACGGGCTACGTCAAGATCGTCGAGTCGGTCCGCGCGGCCGCCGAAGGCTCCGGGCGATGAACGATGTCCGCACCGATGGCGGCCTATCCAGGGCACCGGTGGAATCGCCGGAGGGCCGGGTCGGCGAGCGAACGCCGCTCATCGACGGCGTCGAGAAGGTCACTGGGCGCGCGCGCTACACCGCCGACCTGCCGTTCGGCCAGACGCTCGTGGGCCGCATCCTGCGCAGCCCGGTCGCGCACGGCGTGATCCGCGGCATCGACACGGCGGCGGCGCGGGCCATGCCCGGCGTGCGCGCCGTGGTGACCGGCGTGGACTTCGTTGCGCCTTACGGGGTGATCCCGATCGCGCAGAACGAGTGGCCGCTCGCCCGCAACAAGGTCCGCTACCGCGGCGAGCCGGTGGCGGCCGTGGCGGCGATCGACGAGGCGACCGCAGAAGCGGCGCTCGCCGCCATCGCGCTCGACATCGAGCCCTTGCCCGCGTACTTCCACGCCGCCGAGGCGCGGCCCGCGGACGCGGTGCTGCTGCACGAGAAGAAGGCCGGCAACATCGAGCGCGAGGTCGACCAGGCGTTCGGCGACGTGGAGAGCGGCTTCGCGGCCGCCGCTCTGGTGCGCGAGCAGACGTTTCACTACGCCGAAGTCGCGCACGGGCAGATCGAGCTCAACGCGACGGTCGCCGCCTACGAGCCCGAGCACGATCGGCTCACCGTCCATTCCGTGACGCAGGTGCCGTACTACCTGCATCTCACAGTCGCGCAGTGTCTCGGGATGGATCCGTCGCGGGTGCGGGTCGTGAAGCCCTTCGTCGGCGGCGGCTTCGGCCATCGCGTCGAGCCGCTCAACTTCGAGATGGTGACGGCGTTGCTGGCTCGCGCGGCCGGCGGGACGGTCAAGATGGAGCTCTCGCGCGAGGAATGCTTTCTCACCCACCGCGGCCGGCCCGAGACCGACGTCCGCCTGAAGATCGGGCTTAAGAGGACCGGCGAGATCACCGCGGTCGACGGCGAGATCGTGCAGCGCGGCGGCGCCTACGGCGGCTACGGCCTGGTGACGATCCTCTACGCCGGCGCGCTGCTGCACGCGCTCTATCTCGTGCCGGCGGTGAGGTACCGCGGCTATCGCGTGTACACCAACACGCCGCCCTGCGGGGCGATGCGCGGCCACGGCGCCGTCGACGCCCGCCACGCCTTCGAGTCGCTGCTCGACAGCATGGCGGGCGAGCTGGGATTGGACCCGTTCGCCGTGCGGCGCGCCAACCTGATTGCGCCGCCGTACCGCACGATCAACGATCTGCAGGTCAACTCCTACGGCATTCCCGCGTGCCTCGACTGGGTGGAAGAGGCGTCCGGCTGGAAGGCGCGCCACGGCAAGCTGCCGCGCGGGCGCGGACTCGGGGTCGCCTGCTCGCACTACGTCTCCGGCTCGGCGAAGCCCGTGCACTGGAGCGGCGAGCCGCATGCCGTGGTGAATCTGAAGCTCGACTTCGACGGCTCGATCACCATCCTCACCGGCGCCGCCGACATCGGTCAGGGTTCTTCGACGCTGCTCACCCAGATCGTGGCCGAGGTGCTGGCGTTGCCGCTCGCGCGCATCCGGGTCATCGCCGCCGACAGCGCCCTCACGCCCAAGGACAACGGCTCGTATTCCTCGCGTGTGTCGTTCATGGTCGGCAACGCCGCCTTGTGCGCCGCGCAGGAGCTGAAGCGCGTGCTGATCGCCGCCGCGGCGCGCCGGCTCGAGGTCGCGGCCGAGGATGTCGAATGGGAAGGCGAGCGCGCGCGCGTCGCCGGTACGGACCGGGAGGTCGACTTCGCCGGAGCGGTCGAGGCGGCGCTCAAGGACACCGGGACGCTGACCGTGAAGGGAACGTGGTCGGCGCCGCCCGAGACGCAGGGCGGCAAGTTCCGCGGCGCCGCCGTGGGCTCGACCGCGGGATTTTCCTATTCGGCACAGGTGGTGGAGGTCAGCGTCGACGAGGACACCGGCGTGGTGTCGGTCGAGCGCGTCTGGGTCGCGCACGACTGCGGCTTCGCGATCAATCCGCTCGCGGTCGAGGGCCAGGTGCAGGGCGCGGTATGGATGGGCATGGGACAGGCGCTTTCAGAAGAGACGCAGTACCACGAGGGGCTCCACCTCCGAGCCAGCATGCTCGACTATCGCATCCCGACGATCGTCGAATCGCCGCCGATCGAGGTGAAGCTCGTGGAGAGCCGCGATCCGCTCGGTCCCTTCGGCGCGAAGGAGGCGAGCGAAGGCTCGCTGCACAGCTTCGCGCCCGCGCTCACCAACGCCATCTGCGACGCGATCGGCATCCGGCTCACGGAGCTGCCGGCCTCGCCCGATCGCGTGCTCGAAGCGATCCAGGCGCGGCGTCGCACGCAGCGGTTGCGGGCGGCCGGCGCAGTGGCGCAGTCGGTCCCCGCGGGAGCGTGAGATGGAGTCCATGGCTGCGTTCGCTGTCAGGCGCCCGACGAGCCTCGCCGAGGCCGCGGCGCTGCTCGCGTCCGGATCCGGCGCACGTCTCCTCGGTGGGGGGACCGGCCTGCTGCCCAATCTGCGGCGCGGGATCGAACGCCCCACGGTGCTGGTCGACTTGAGCGCGGTGCGCGACTTCGGCGCGACCGGGCTGAACGAGGACGGACTGTCGCTCGGCGCGGGGGTGACGCTGGCGCGGCTCGCCGCCGACGCTCGGCTCGCGCCGACCTATACCGCGATCGCCGAGGCGGCACGCACGGTCGCCGGGCCGGCGCATCGCAGCGTAGCCACGCTCGGCGGCAATCTCTGCCTCGACACGCGCTGCGTGTTCTACAACCAGAGCGCTTGGTGGCGCGCGGCGAATCGCTATTGCCTGAAGCGCGGCGGCGACACCTGCCACGTCGCGCCGCAAGGCCGGCGTTGCCACGCGGCGTTCTCCGGCGATCTCGCCCCGGCGCTGCTCGTGCTCGACGCCGAGGTCGAGCTCGTCGCGAGCCGCGGCATGCGCCGCATCACGCTCTCGGCGCTGTATCGCGAGGACGGCGCCGCGCACCTCACGCTGAGCGCCGACGAAGTGCTGGCGCGCGTGGTGGTGCCAGCGCCACCTGCGGCTCTCGTATCGGGCTATCGCAAGGCGACCGTGCGCGGGGCGATCGACTTTCCCCTGGCCGGCGTCGCGTGCGCGCTTCTCGTGCGTGACGGCGTGCTCGCACGGCTCCGCGTCGCGATCACCGGCACCAATTCGCAGCCCTTCGTGCTCGCCGGCACCGACGCGCTGCTGGACCGATCGGTCGGCGCGGACACGCTTTCCGCGCTCGGCAAGCTCGTGCAGAAGCAGGTGAGCCCGATGCGCACGACCGTGGCCCAATCCAACTATCGCCGCCAGGTCGCCGCGGTGCTGGCGCAGCGGCTCGTGCGCGATCTCGCGCGCACCGCGGGCGGCGGCGAGCCGCCCGGCTGACGTGCAGGCGGCGGCTGCCGGAGACAACCGGATGGAGGAGGACCCATCATGACCATGAACGCGGCGGCCGTCCTGCTCGAGTCGGGCCAGCCGGAGCGCATCGCGCTCGCGTGCGGCGCCGAGCGCGTGACTTACGGTGCGCTGCGCGACGCCGTCGCCCGCGCCGCCGCGGCCTGGTTGGAGCGCGGCGTTTCCCACGGCGACCGCGTCGCGATCAAGCTCGCCGATGGCTGCGCCTGGGTCGGCGCCTATCTGGGCGCGATGTGGGCGGGCGCGGTGGCCGTTGCCGTCAATCCGCGCCTCCCGGCGGACGACTGGCGCTACATCGTCGGCGAGGGCGGCTTTCGCTTCATCCTCGCCGACGCCGGCGACGACACGGCGCCGGACTTCCGCCATCGCGTGGTCGCGCTCGGCGAATGGCTCGGCGCCGCACGCGACGCGGTGCCGATGCCGCCGCAGCCCATGCACGAGGAGTCGCCGGCTTTCTGGACCCATTCTTCGGGGACGAGCGGCAAGCCGAAGGCGGTGGTGCACGCGCACCGCTTCGCGCTGCACGTGGAGCGCGTCGGAGCCGAGCTCTTCGGCGTGACCGGGGACGACCGCCTGTTCGCGAGCTCGAAGCTCTTCTTCGCCTACCCGCTGGGCAACAGCCTGTTCACGGGGCTCAAGCTCGGCGCCACGGTCGTCCTGGACCCGCAGTGGCCGAGCGCCGGGAGCGTGGCCGCGACGATGGCCGAGCAGCGGCCCAGCGTGCTCTTCAGCGTCCCTTCGCTGTATCGCAACCTGCTGAAGGACGGTTTCGCGGCGAAGTTTGCGAGGCAGGGGCTGCGTCGCTGCGTCTCCGCCGGCGAGGCGCTGCCGCCGAGCTTGCGCGATGCCTGGCGCAAGGAGACCGGCATCACCATCGTCGACGGTTACGGCGCCTCGGAGACCCTGAGCCTCGCCCTGGTGGACATGGGAACCGGCGCGGGTCTGCTGCCGGCGCCCGGCGTCGCCGTGCAGGCACTCGATCCGCACGGGGCACCGCCGATGCGCGTGCGCATCCACACGCCGGGGCTCGCGCTCGGCTACTGGAACCGCCCGGATGCGGATGCGGAGAACTTTCGCGACGGAGCATTCTGCCCGGCGGATCTGTTCGAGCGCGGCAGCGGCGGCTCATGGCGCTTCTCAGGACGCGAGGACTCGCTGGTCAAGATCGCCGGACGCTGGGTGAATCTGATCGAGCTCGAGCAGCGCCTCGCCGCGTCGTGTCCGAACATCGCCGAAGCCGCGGCCGTATCCGCCACCGACGCCGACGGAGTGGCCGCCGTCGCGCTGTTCTACGTGCCCAAGGGCGGCGCGCCGATCCATAGCGACGCGGGATTGCGCAGCTGTGTCGATGCTCTCCCGCCGCACCAGCGGCCGCGCTGGCTGCGAGCGCTCGATGCGCTGCCGCGCACCGCGACCGGGAAGCTCCTTCGCCGCAAGCTCCAGGATCTGCACCGCAGGCTGGCCGCGCACGACGAAGACGCGCCACCCGCGACCGTCGAGCGAGATGCGGCATCCGCGACGGTGGAGCGGCAGGTTCATTGAGCTCGGGCCGCCGTGGCGGATCTTCTCGTGGCGGAAGGACTGTATGCCGGCTACGGCGATTCGACGGTGCTGGAGGGTATCTCCTTCGCGCTCGAGCAGGGCGGAAGCCTCGCGCTGGTCGGCCGCAACGGCGTGGGCAAGACGACGCTGCTGCTCACGCTGATGGGACTCACGCGGCTCAAGCGCGGACGGCTCCTCATGCGAGGCAAGGACATTTCGCGCACGCCGACTTATCTGCGCGCACGACTCGGCCTTGGCTGGGTGCCGCAGGAGCGGCTGTGCTTCCCGTCGCTCACCGTCGACGAGCACCTTCACGCCGTGGCGCGTCCTGGTCCGTGGGACCACGCGCGAATCTATCAGGCGTTTCCCGGACTGAAGCAGCGCCGGCGCAATCTGGGCAACCAGTTGTCGGGCGGCGAGCAGCAGATGCTGGCGATCGCGCGGGCGCTCAGCACCAATCCGAGCGTACTGCTGCTCGACGAGCCGCTGGAAGGTCTCGCGCCGATCGTGGTCGCCGGTGTGGTCAAGGTCGTGCAGGGCCTCGTCCGCTCGGGCGAGTTCGCGGTGATCATCGTCGAGCAGCACGTTCGCGTTGCGCTCTCGCTCACCAAGCAGGCGATCGTTCTCGACCGCGGCCGGGTCGTCCACCAGGCGGCGAGCGCGGACGTGCTTGCCGCTCCCGCCATGCTGGACCGATGGGTCGCGCTCGCCTGAGGTGAAACGCTGCCATGCTCGACCTGCAACGACTCGGTCAAGTGCGCGTGGCGACCCTTTCCCGGCCACCGGTCAACGCGCTGGATGGGGCGCTCCTGGAGCAACTCGAGGCCGCGCTCGACGCAGCGCTCGCGGACGAGGCGACGACGGTCCTGCACTTGCGCAGCGACCAGCGCGCGTTCTGCGCCGGGGCGGACCTGGCGTTGATGCGCTCCGCGCTCGACACGGCCGAGGGACGCGAGACGATGATTCGCGTGGTCGAGCGCATGCAGCGTCTGTTCACGCGAGTGGAGGACGCCCCTGTCGTGACGCTCGCCGAGATCGGGGGCGCGGCGATGGGAGGAGGGTTGGAGCTGGCGCTCGCCTGCGATCTGCGCGTCGCGGCGGTCGAGGCCAAGCTCGGGCTGCCGGAAGCGGGCCTGGGCCTGCTGCCGGCCGCCGGCGGCACGCAGCGGCTCGCCCGGCTGTGCGGCGAAGCCACTGCCAAGCGCCTGATCCTCGGCGCGGCAGCGATCGACGGCGCGGAAGCGCTGCGCCTGGGCCTGGTCCAGTGGGCGCGGCCACGCAACGAAGTCGCCGCCTGGACGCGCGCGCTGGCGGCACGAATCGCCGAACTGCCTAAGTTCGCGCTCGCCTCAGCCAAGCGCTGCATCGGCGCGCAGCGCGATTCGACTCGCGACGGCTTTGCGGAGGAGATCGCGGCGACCCGGGCGCTTTACGACGATCCCGAGACGCGTCGCAGGGTTTCGGCGTTTCTCGCCAAGCGCACGACGTGACGTTACCGGAAGGAGATTTCGATGAGCTTCGAGAACAAGATCGCGGTGGTGACCGGCGCCGCCTCGGGCATCGGCAAGGCCACGGCCGAGGCGCTGGCCGAGGAGGGAGCAACCGTTATCTGCGCCGACATCGACCGCGGGAACGGCGAGGCGGCCGCCGCGGCCATTCGCGGCAAGGGCCGCAAGGCGCAGTTCCACGCCGTCGATCTCACCGACGAGGCGTCGATCAGCGCCTTTGCCGAAGAGGTTCAGGCCAGAGTCGGTGCCGTCGACATTCTCATCAACGGCGCCGGCTGGGGCCGCACGCAGCCGTTCTGGGAGAACACGCCCGAGCTGTGGCAGAAGCTGATCGCGCTCAACTTCGTAGGACCCATGAGACTCGTGAAGGCGCTGCTGCCGAAGATGCTGGAGCACGGCAGCGGCAAGATCGTGAACATCGCGAGCGATGCGGGGCGGGTCGGGAGCCTCGGGGAGACGGTCTACTCGGGCGCCAAGGGAGGCTTGATCGCCTTCACCAAGTCGCTGGCCCGCGAGACGGCGCGCTACAACATCAACGTCAACTGCGTCTGCCCCGGCCCCACCGAGACGCCACTGCTCTTCGCGGTGCCCGAGAAGCACCTGGAGCTGCTCAAGAAAGCGATCCCGTTCCGCCGCTTCGGCAAGCCATCCGAGATCGCGGATGCCGTGGTGTTCTTCGCGAGCGACCGTGCGAGCTACATCACCGGGCAGGTCCTGAGCGTGAGTGGCGGCCTGACGATGGTCTGAGGTTGTCTAACGGAAGGAACACCACGATGAAACGCATCCAACTCGCGGGCTACCGGGCCGAGCACTTCGGCTACGAAGTGAAAGGCAAGGTTGCCACCGTCGCGCTCAACCGGCCCGAGCGCAAGAACCCTCTCACGCTCGAGTCCTACGGCGAGCTCCGCGACCTCTTCCGCGAGATGGTCTACGCGACCGACGTCAAGGCGGTCGTGTTCACCGGCGAAGGCGGCAACTTCTGCTCCGGCGGCGACGTGCACGACATCATCGGCAAGCTGGTCAAGATGGAGATGCCCGAGCTCCTCGCGTTCACCCGCATGACCGGCGACCTCGTCAAGGCGATGCGGGGATGTCCGCAGCCGATCGTCGCCGCCATCGACGGCGTGTGCACCGGCGCCGGCGCGCTCATCGCCTGCGCCTCCGACTTGCGCTTCGCCACGGCGAGAGCCAAGCTCGCATTCCTGTTCGTTCGGGTCGGCCTCGCCGCCGCCGACATGGGCGCGTGCACGCTGCTGCCGCGCCTCATCGGGCTCTCCCGCGCGGCGGACCTGCTCTACACGGGCCGCGTGGTCGGCGGCGAGGAGGCGGAGCGCTTCGGCTTCTACAACCGGCTGGTCGAGCCGGAGAAGCTCCTCGAGGAAGCGACCGCGATGGCGGCGAGCCTCGCCGACGGCCCGACCTTCGGGCATGCGATGACCAAGACGATGCTGTGGCAGGAATGGAGCTCGGGACTGGGCGAGTGCATCGAAGCCGAAGCGCAGGCGCAAGCGATCTGCATGCAGACGAATGACTTCGAGCGCGCCTACCACGCGTTCGTCGCCAAGCAGAAGCCGGTGTTCGAGGGCAACTGATGGGCCCGCCGGACCACCTCGCGTGGCCGTTCTTCGACCCGACTCATCGCGACCAGGCATGCGCGTACGAGCGCTGGGCCGGGGCGAGGCTGCCAGAGCTTCTCGAGGGCGTGGACGGAAGCCTCGATGAGGTCTATGCGTGCTCAGCCCGGCTGGTGGGCGCGCTCGGCCGGGCGGGGCTGTTGCGCGCCTGCGTTCCCGCAGCTTACGGCGGCGCGCGCGAGCGAGTCGATGTGCGCAGCCTCTGCCTCGCGCGCGAGATCCTAGCGGCCGCTTCCGGCCTCGCCGATTTCGCCTTCGCCATGCAGGGATTGGGCAGCGTTCCGATCACGCTGTTCGGCAACGAGGAGCAGAAGCGGGCGATCCTCCCGGGCGTGGCGTCTGGAGAGCGCATCGCCGCGTTCGCGCTTTCGGAGCCAGAGGCCGGCTCGGACGCGGGCGCCGTCACAGCGCGGGCGGTGCGCGAGGGCGACGGCTGGCGCCTCGACGGCGTCAAGACGTGGATCTCCAATGCGGGCCTCGCGCACCACTACGTCGTTTTCGCTCGGAGCGGCGAAGGCGAGGGCTCGAAGGGCCTCTCCGCGTTCGTCGTCGACGCCAACACGCCGGGTCTCGACGCCTCGCAGCGCATCGAGGTCATCGCGCCGCATCCTCTGGGCACGCTGCGCTTCGCCGATTGCCGCGTGCCCGCCGATCGGCTCCTGGGCCGTCCCGGCGAAGGCTTCAAGGTTGCCATGGCCACCCTCGATGTGTTTCGTGCCACGGTCGGCGCCGCGGCGCTCGGGTTCGCGCGGCGCGCCCTGGAGGAGGCGACGCGGTACGCGCTCAAGCGGCGGCTCTTCGGTCGGGCCCTGTCCGATTTTCAGCTCACGCAGGCCAAGCTCGCGGACATGGCGGTCGCGGTCGACGCTGCGGCGCTGCTCGTCTACCGGGCCGGGTGGACGCGCGACGTCGTCGGCGGGCGGGTCACGCGCGAGGCTTCCGTCGCGAAGCTCTACGCGACCGAATCGGCGCAGCAGGTCGTCGACGCCGCCGTGCAGATCTTCGGCGGTCTGGGCGTGGTGCGCGGCATGATGGTGGAGCGGCTCTACCGCGATGTACGAGCACTTCGCATCTACGAAGGCGCGAGCGAGGTGCTGAAAGTCGTGATCGCATCGCGGGTATTGGAGGCCGCGCAGGACTCCGAACGGAGCGCGCCTAAACCGCCGGCGAGTTGATCGGGATCAAGGGCCGCTTCGCTTGGCTTGGGCTATCGTCGGAGTACTCAAGCTCCCGGACGAGCGATGAACTCTCGCAGCCAGGTGAACCAGGCGCTCGACAACGAGCATCGGGCCACGCTCGAGCTCCTCGGTCGGGTCGAGCAGACCTTCGTACGTGTGCCCGCGCCAACCGGCGAAGATCTCGCGCGACTCGCCGCATCGTTGGCCGCGCATATCGAGCGCGACATCGGTCGCCATTTCGATTTCGAGGAGCGGGAGCTCTTCCCGCGTCTGGAGGAGGCCGGAACCGGCGATCTCGTCGAGCTCCTCATGGAAGAGCATCGTGCCATCCGAGAAGTGACCGGCGAGCTCTTGCCCCTCGCGCGCGCGGCGTCGACCGGACCCCTCGATCGCGGGCAAGCCGGTGCATTGAAGCGCTGCGCCCTCGAGATGGCCGAGCGGCTGCGCGCGCATATCGACAAGGAGACGATGGCGCTGCTGCCGGAGATCGATAGCATGCTCGACGAGGACACCGACCGCGGGCTTGCGCTCGGCTACGCGGAGGCCTAGAGGCGCGCACCGCGACGGAGCCTTCATGCACGCCGTCACCCTTCAGGACGTCACGATTCGCCCGTTGCTGAGGGAAGATCTCGGCGCGGTCGTCGCGATCGACGCCGAGAGCGAAGGCGTGACCCGCCGCGCATACTTCGAGCGCAGGCTCGTCGCAGCGCTCAACACTCCGAAGCTGCATGCGCAATTCGCCGCCACCGACGGCCAGGGCCTCATGGGCTATATCCTCGCGCGCGTGTTCACCGGCGAGTTCGGGCGGATCGCGCCCGCGCTGCGCCTCGAGGTCGTCGGCGTGAGACGCGACGCGCGAGGGCAGCATGTCGGCGCGTCGCTGTTCGATGCGCTCTGCGATTACGCCCGCCGGCACGGCATCGCGGAAGTGCGCACAACCGCAGCGTGGAATCACCACGGGATCCTGCGCTGGCTCGATGTGATGGGCTTCACGCTGGCGCCCAACCACGTGGTCGACTGCGCGGTCGACGGCGGCGGGTATGCGCGCCAGCGCGACGAAGCCCCCGGCTCGGCCGAGGGCGAGGAATCGGCGCACGAAGTCAACTACGGCGCTCCGGCGGGAGGTGATTTCGAGCGCCTCGCGCGCGACATCGCCGACGTGCGGGCGATGGACCCGGCCGACCTCGGCGCTATCGTTCGCATCGACCGCAGCATCACCGGCCGCGACCGCAGCGACTACATGCAGCAGAAGCTCGTCGAGGCGATTCATGGCTCGGCGATCCGGGTGTCGCTGATCGCCCGCCTCGAGGACATGATCGTCGGCTTCGTCATGGCCCGCGTGGATCTGGGCGATTTCGGGCGCACCGACCCCGTGGCGGTACTCGACACGATAGGCGTGGACGCCCAATACGCGCATCGCGGCGTCGGCCACGCGCTCCTCTCGCAGCTCTTCGTCAACCTGGGCGCGTTGCGCGTCGAGCGGGTGGAGACCTCGGTGGCGCCGGGCGATCTTGCGCTGCTGGGCTTTCTGTACGACGTCGGATTCGGCCCTTCGCAGCGGCTCGCGTTCGTGCGCCGGCTCGCGTAGAGCGTTCGTCCCGCGCCTCATCCTCACTATGGTCTCCGCGTCGATGCCCAGCGACGATGCGCTCCGAGAAGCGCTGCGACAGGTCGAGGATCCCGAAGCGGGCATGAACATCATGGATCTCGGGCTCGTCTATACGATCGACGTCGGCGCGGACTTCGTGAACGTGGAGATGACGATGACCACCGCGGCGTGCCCGATGGCGGAGATGCTGACCGACCAAGTGCGCAGCGTCATCGAGCGCAGCGCGCCGGAGGGAACCGCCGTAAGCGTTCGGCTCGTCTGGGACCCGCCGTGGACGCCCGACAGGATGAGCGGGATCGCCAGGGAGCATTTCGGCTGGACGTTCTGAGGGCCGGGCCCGTGAAGGATGACCGGCCGGTGCTCGGCACCCCGCAGGAGTCGGATCCCGCGAGCACTGCGCCGGCTCGCAACGCTCCCGGCCCGGCTTCGTCCGGCGACGTGCCGCCGCGCTTTCGCGCGGCCTTGCTGATTCCCGGCTTCGCCGGACTCCTGGTGGGCATGGGCGCCGGCCTCGCGCGGCTTGCCTGGACGGTACCGGCCAACGTCGCGTCCGACGCCGCGCTGCACGGTCCGCTCATGCTCTGCGGCTTCTTCGGCGTCGTCATTGCGCTCGAGCGCGCCGTCGCGATCGGGCGCGCCTGGGCGTACGCGGCTCCGCTCGCTGCCGGCGCCGGCACGATCGCCGCCGTCGCCGGCGAGGCCCGCGCCGCGGGCTGGCTGTTCGTCGCCGGCAGTGTGGTGCTGGTCATCGCCTCAGCCGATATCGTTCGCCGTCAGAAGGCGCTGTTCACGGTGACGATCGCGCTCGGCGCGGCGTGCTGGACGGTCGGCAATGCATTGTGGGCGGTGGCTGGGAGCCCGGCGGAAGCCGTGCCGTGGTGGTTCGCATTCCTGGTCCTGACCATCGCCGGCGAGCGGCTGGAGCTCTCGCGCTTCCTGATGCCGTCGGCGCTCGCGAAGGGCGTCTTCGCCGCGATCGTCGCCGTCATCGGAGCAGGCCTCGCTCTCGCGGCACGGCCTTGGGGTATGCAGGTTTGCGCCGCCGGCCTCGTGGCGCTCGCCGCGTGGCTCGCCAAACAGGACATCGCGCGACGCACGGTGACGAAGCAGGGCCTGACGCGCTTCATCGCCGTGTGTCTGCTGGCCGGCTATGCTTGGCTTGCAGTGGCCGGCAGCGTCATGCTGGCCTCCGGTGGCTTGAGCGCCGGCACGCCTTCGTACGACGCGGCGCTGCACGCGCTAGGCTTGGGCTTCGTCTTCTCGATGGTATTCGGACACGCGCCGATCATCGCGCCGGCAGTGCTTCGCGTCCGCATGCCGTATCACCCCGCGTTCTACCTGCCGCTCGCGCTCCTGCACCTTTCGCTGTTGGTGCGAGTCGCCGGCGACGCCCGTGGATCAGTCGCCTGGGTCCGCGTCGGGGGCTTGCTCAACGGCCTCGCGCTCGCGGCGTTCATCGTCAGCATGGTGATCGCCGCGGTGCGCGCTGAGCGCCCGACAACGCGCGCCGTGTGACCGGCAACGCCTCGAAGATTCTCACTGCGGTTCTCTGGCTGGAAACGGTGCCTGCGAACTGGATGATTCCCAGTGACGGCGACGCCCATTGTCTGGCTGCAATCGGTCCGCTTCTGGGCCGTTCGCCGTCGCCGCGAAATCATTCGGCAAGCCACCATTGATGAGGCGACCAACCGCGACGGGCTCCCCGTCCCTCCGGGCACGTCAAGACGTGCTATGGTGCTCCCGTTCGGCGCGTCGTGGCGTTGGAATTCCTATCTGTCGTTGCAGGGAGTGCACGGAGCGAATTCCGCCATGCAGCTCTTGAACGGACGGACGATGAATGACTAGAACCATCATCATTTCTGGAGCAGACAACGGTTATGCGGACTTGCTGGCGGGCCTGTTGGCTTCGATCGAAGCTCAAGCCCGCGATGCCAATATCGATATCGGCATACTCGACCTGGGGGTGGAGCGAGCGCTACGGACGAGTCTCGAACAGCGCGGCGTGACCGTGACTGCTCCGGATTGGGACTATTCCCTGGAACTGTTCCGCTCGAAACCGCCCGACTTTTTCAAGGCCATGACAGCGCGCCCGCATTTGCGCCGATACTTCCCCGGGTACGATCTGTACTTATGGCTTGATGCCGACACCTGGGTACAGGATTGGGCAGCGCTCGAACTGTATATCGACGCTGCGCAGCGCTCGGGCTTCGCTGCGACTCCGGAAGTTGATCGCAGCTACGACCCCTACTATAGAGATAGCTCGGTAATTAGCTGGCGCTACAGTTGCTTCCGCAAATGCTTTGATGAGGAACTCGCGGAGCAATTGGCGCCATTCCCGATGGTGAATTGTGGCGTGTTCGCGGCCCGCGCGGATGCGCCGCATTGGGATGCGTGGTCACAATCGTTGGGGAAATCCCTTCAGACAATGCGTGAGCCATTTTTCTTCGCCGAGCAGACCACGCTCAACGTCGTGCTTCGCCGGGCGGGATTTCAGACGGCGTTTCTTCCCTCGACTTGCAACTGGATGTGCAACCGGGCCCTACCGCTGTGCAGTGCGGATGGCGTGGTGTTGCTCGAACCCAACCCGCCGTTCAGCCGGTTAGGCGTCATACACATGACTTCGGAGACGAAAAATGGTCAAAAGAAACTGCTGGGTACGGATGGACGCTTGCATATCAGATCACTGAGATACGATGGCCACCGAGGTACTGCAGCGCAAAATGCCACACCTCGATACGTTTAGTACTTCTTGTCACTTAACCACACTGCGCCAATTCTTCCCGCCGAAGTCCGGCGGCGTATTGCGAGGCATGATGCCCGACCCCTCGGCTCAATCGGACAGCCGCCGGCGGCGCTGGCGAAGATAGTCGAAAGGGCAGCCTTCGGCAGCAACGAACAGCCGGTATGGGTCCGCGAGCAACCGCTCGCCGGTCAGCCCTCGACAGCCGATTCAATCCTTGGCGATCCGGCTGTGCCACCAGATCCGGAAGTCGCGGCATAACCCGTCTGCATCGAACTCCACGATGGCCAGCCCATCGAGCACGAGCCGCGGCAGCGGGTCGCCTTCCTTTCGTGCAAGCAGATTCGTGCCGGAAGCTGCCGCCCAGAGGCGGAACAGCTCCTCCGACGTTACCTGATAGGTAGTGCGCCAGTGCGCGACGCCGCCGCGCTCGTGGCGGTACAGGACTTCGTACGCGAGATGAATGTCGCGCTGTAGCTTGGTTCGTTGCCAATAGACCTTGATCGCTTCATGACCGCGTTGCTCGACAAACGGTGTACTACGATACGTGCCATCCTGTGCAAAAAGGGAAGCAAGGAGATTTTCGTCGCTGGTCTCCCAGGCGCGCTTGTAGCCTTCCATGAACGAGTCGATGTTCATCCGTTTAGCCTAGAGGCTATCCGCAGCAAACCGCGCCTGGCACGCGCCGCATCGTCGGGCGTGGCGGGGATCGCGTGACCTGGTCGCGGTCACTCGTGCAGGGACTCGTATTTTGCCAGCAGTTGTTCGCGAGCTTCCCGGAAATCGGGATGCGGCACGATGCAGTCGGCGGGGCAGACCAGCTTGCACTGCGGCTCGTCCTCCGCCCCGACGCACTCGGTGCAGCGCAGCGGATCGATCACGTAGATCGGGTCGCCGACGCTGATCGCCTCGTTGGGACACACCGGCTTGCAGGCGTCGCAGGCGGTGCAGTTGTCGTTGATGAGCAAGGACATGCTTGTCTCCTACCTGGAATTCATGCTGCGGCCCGATGCTCGAGCTCTCGCAGCTTGGCGTGCCGGAAGCCGCCCCAGAGCGCTGCGCCGATCGCGCCGGCGTAGATGGAGTCGGGGTGGGCGACCGCCCGCACGTCCAGCTTCTCGGTCGTCATCTCCTCCTGGATCGCGGCGAGCAGCCCGCTGTCCAGGGCGAGCCCTCCGGTCAGCAGCGCGCTGCCCTGCTTGATGCCCGTCACCTTCAGGAGCTTCACGATGCGCGAGGCCATCGACAGGTGAATGCCCTTGAGAATGTCGGGCGTGGCGATGCCGCGTGAGACCATGTTGATGACGTCGGTCTCGGCGAGCACGGCGCAGATCGAGCTGACCTTCTCCGGATTCTTGGAGGTCTGCGACAGCGCGCCGATTTCCTCGACGGCCACGCCAAGGTAGCGCGCGATGTTCTCCAGGAACTGGCCCGATCCGGAGGCGCACTGGCTGGTCATCTTGTAGGCGAGCACCTTGCCGCGCGGATCGACGTGGATTGCCCGGCCGTTGAGCGCCCCGACGTCGACCACGGCGCCGATCCCCGGACAGAGGTACACGCCGCCGCGGGCGTGCGTGGTCATCGAGTAGAAGTGGCCGGTGGCAAACTTGACGTTCTCGCCTTCGCCGGTCGTGGCGACGTAGTCGATCGCGTCGGCTTTCATCCCGGCGTCGGCGAGCACTCCCTCGTAGCCCTCGCGCGCGAGCTGCATGGGGTCGCGCCGCCGGATGCGCTCGCAGCGCTTGGCGCGCCATTCCGGCCGGTCGCCTTCGAGCCTGAACAGGACGCTCTTCACCGCGCCCGAGCCGATGTCGATGCCGATGGTATGGCTCATGCGCGCGCCTCCGCGGTCTTCCCTTCCTCGACCACCGCGCGCCACGCGAACGTCGCGCCGCCCAGCGCGCCGGTGTAGATCGAGTCGGGATTGATGTTGAGCGTGAGCTCGCCGTAGTTCTCGCGCACGAGGTCCTTGAGCGCCTTGACCGCGGCCTCGTTCTTCGCCACGCCGCCCGTGAAGGTGAACTCGTTGCGGATGCCGCCCGAGCGCGCCAGGATCGACATCGCGCGCAGCACGATCGCGCGGTGGAGTCCGGCCATGATGTCCTCGCGCTTGTCGCCGAGCGAGAGCCGGTCGCGCAGTTCCGCGCCGGCGAACACCGTGCAGGTGGAGTTGATGCGGATCGTCTTGGTGGACTTCATCGCCAGCGGCCCCAGCTCGTGCAGGCCCATGTTCATCTCATCGGCGATGTAGCCCAGGTAGCGGCCGCAACCGGCGGCGCAGCGGTCGTTCATCTGGAAGCTCTCGACGATGCCGTTCGGATCGACCTGGATCGCCTTGGTGTCCTGGCCGCCGATGTCGAGCACCGTGGCGGTGCCGGGATACATCACGTGCGCGCCCAGCCCGTGGCAGAGGATCTCGGAGCGCACGTGCTCCTTCGAAAAGGGTAGCCGCGCCCGCCCGTACCCGGTGCCGACGATATACGTCTCTTCGAGCGGCGTATCGAGGATGCCGCGGATCGGCGCCTCGACGTCGGGCCTGCGGCCGGCCGTCTCCGGCAGCGCCGCGAAGGTGCGCTCCAGCGCGGCGAGCAGGTGCGGCCGGATCGAGTCGCCGTAAATGCGGTTCTCGACCTCGATGATCGAGCGGTCGAAGACGTTCAGCAGGAAGTCGTATCGGATGCCCGAGTCCTTCGCGACCGCCTCGCCGCTGGCAAGATACTGGCTGCCGGCGATGTCGCGGAAGAAGTCCGACTTGCGCTTCGCACCGGGCGCGAACAGCGCGGCCGCCTCCACGGACAGGCGCCGGAAGACCTCGGCAAGCGCCTCGCCGACCGCCGCGGCGGCATCGCCGAAGCGGGCGTTGCCGACGTTGCGCTGACACGTCGCCTCGAGATCCGTGAGCTGCTCGAGGTACTGCTCGAGGCGGAAGTCGCGCTCCAGTTGGGCGAGGAAGCGATCGAGCGCGCCGTTGAGCGCCGCGGTGCGGGCGAGCGCCTCGCGAAAGAGGTAGAAGCGGCCGTTGACCAGCGCCTCCTGCTTGGCAATCGCCGCGGCGATGTCGTAGTTCGAGCGCGAGTTGGTGATGCCGCGTCCGAGCACGGTCTGGCTCTCGTCGATGACCACCGCCTTGGTGGTGGTGGAGCCGAGGTCGATGCCGATGAAGCAGCGCATCCGTTCGTCCTCCTTCAGTGCACAGCGGCCGCGGTGGCGCGCTTCTGCCTCACCATCTGGAAGTAGCTCTCCAGACGGTTCTTGATGTTAGCCGCCGAGAAGTAGCGCGGGTCGACCAAGTCGCTTTCGATGAACGCGGCCGGCTTGCCGGTGCGCTTCTCGACTTCGCGTAGGATGAGGAGCTGTCCGGCCGAGAAGCTGTTGCAGCTCTTGATCGAGTTGATCAACAGCCCGTCCGCCTGATACTCGTCGATGTAGCGGCAGATCATGTCGATGCGCGAGGGCAGGTTCAAGTTGGTGTAGCAGCCGAGGCAGTACTCCGCGAGCGACTCCAGCGGGCGCTCGGGGTCGTGCCGGAAGCCGAAGTCGTAGACGCCGCCGACCTTGGCGTAAGTCGAGGCGACCACCACCGCGCCCTCGTCGTAGAACATCTTCCAGAAGTCGCGGAAGCTCGTCCAGTTCGGCGGGCCCTCGACGATGAGCCGGTATTTCTCCTCCGCGAGCTCGCCCTCAGGCGTGATCGGGCCCTTGTTTTCGCGCATGCGCTGCTCGATCTCCTGGCGCAGCACGCGGTAGTACTCGGTCGCCTCGGGCGCGCCGCGGAACGCGGTGAAGATCGGGCCGATGTAGTACACGGCGCCGAAGTAGCCGTCGATCGGAGACGGCTTGTGCTTGGCCGATTGCAGCACGGCCACGAGGTCCTCCTCTGCCTTCACCGACTCCTTCATGTAGTGGCGCAGCCGGTCGATGTCGAACTTGACGCCCGAGACGCGCTCGAGCGCAGGAATGACCGTCTCCCTAAGCTGCTTCACCACGTAATCGCGCATGTTCGGGTTGACGTGGCCTTCTCCCTGGTACGGCACGTGCAGCATCACGCTCTCGCAGCCGTACTTGTGGCGGATCAGCTCGAACCACTTCATGAAGGTGAAGCAGCCGGTGTAGGAGAGCAGCAGGATGTCCGGCCGCGGCAGCGCCTCGCCCGTGGGGCCGATCTCGCCGCCGAGCATCATGCCAAGGTCGGTCTTGACGTAGGTGCAGACGTCCTCCGATTGCCCGTCGCGCTCGGCGTCCATGATCATCTTCCCCGACTTCTTGCGCAGCCCGTTCTGCAGTGCATTGGTCTCGGGGAGGCTGCGGGCGAAGTCGAAGCACATGAGGAGCTCGTTGAGGTTCCCCGGAACGAAGGTCGCCGCGATCTTCCGCCCGTGCTCGTGGGCAATCGCGAGATCGTGGTAGTTGCGGTTGATCATCTCCTTCTGCAGCCACATCGCGTCCTCCTTCTGGACGGCGGGCTTCTTGGTGCTTGCGGGCATCGCGGCGGCGGTCATTAGCGGGCTTCCTTGTGTCGGGGGGCGGCTAAGCCGCGCTCCACAGCTTGATCGAGTCGGCGAACGTCCCGGCCTGCTCGCGGATCGGCGCCATCTGGCCGGTGTTCTCGGCGTACTTGAATGCGGTGTGCGGCACCCCGTGCTTCGCGAGCACGTCCTGCAGCATCGGGCGCTCCAGCAGCGCCGGGTCGCAGAACGATGGCGCCGCGAAGATGACGCCCTCGGCGGCGCGGGTCTTGATCTGCTCCAGCAGGAACACGCCCTTGTCCTCGCGCTTGACATCGTACTTGGCCGCCGTGGACGCGGAGCGATGCAGGAACGCCTTCGCGAGCTCCTCGAGCGGGTTGGCGTTCGTGGGCACGTCGTCGAGCAGCCAGCGCGTCACGAGCATGAAGTCGTCGTCGACCACGTAGCAGCCCGCCATCTCGATCGACTTGATGAGTCCGAGCGGCGGCTGCTCGCAGAACGAGCCGGTGAGGACGATTCGCGCGTTGTCGCGCTTCGGCCGCGGGAAGGCTTCCGCCGCCGCGAGATAGTCGCGCACGAGCTGCGTGTGCTCCTCGGGCGGGAGCACCATCCCTGCGCGCAGCACCAGATAGACTTCCGAGGTCGGCGCCTGCCAGGGGGTTGCCGCCCGGTAGGCGTAGAGATCGCGCACCGCGCGCCGGTTTTCGTTGTAGACGGCGATGGACGCATTGAGCTCGGCGTCGGTGATCGGCGTGCCGCGGAGCTTTGCGAGGTCGTCGCGCAGCGCCTGAAGCTCGTTCACGTAGAACGTGCCGCCCACCGCGTCCTGGTAGTTCTGCGGGACGTCGAAGTAGCGCACGTACTTGTCCTTGAACAGGATCTGCCACATGCCGGAGAGGTTGCGAATCACGTCGCAGATCGAGGGGAAGAGCATCCCGTCGAGGCAGTCGAGGCGACCGGTCAGACCCAGCTCGAGGGTCGAGCGCGGGATGCGGCAGATGTAGCTCTGATAGTACGCATCGCCCTGGATCACCTCGATCTGATCGCCGCCGCCGAGGATGCCCACCGGCAGCATGCCCGCCGCGTGCACGAGCTCGCGCGGGACGTAGATCGGCAGATAGCCGATCGCCTTGCGGCCGGGCGCGGCCGCCTTCCATTGCTTGACGGCGCCGAGCTCGAGATCCTCGAACAGCGCCTCGCAGCGCTGGACGATCTGGACGACGCGAGCAATCGTGGTCATCAGCGGTGCTCCCAGTGTGGCGCGCGCTTGGCGATAAACGCCGCGAGCCCTTCGTTCGCGTCGCGCGTCTTCATCAGCGTGTCGAGGTAGAGGCGCTCGACCGCGGCGAGGCGCTGCCGAACCTCGGGAACGAGCGTTCCGCGCGCGGCCGCCAACGCGCACGCCAGCGCCGCCGCGCTTTTCGGCGCGAGATGGCTGTCGAAATAGGCGAGAGCGGCCGCGTCCGGATCCGTAGCGACGATCTGCACGAGACCCAGAGCCTTCGCTTCCTCGCCGCTCACCGACCGGCCGGAAAAGAGCAGATCTTCCGCGACCGGCTGGCTCACGCGATACGCCAACAGGCACGAGGCCGCCGGCGCAAACACGCCGAGCCTCATCTCCGGCTGTCCGAGCTGCGCGTCGGGGGCGGCGAAGATGGCGCTCCCGGCGAGGGCGAGCTCCAGTCCGCCGCCCAAGCACTGGCCGCGCACCGCCACCAGGATCGGCGCGGGGAACTCCAGCATGGCGATGATGAGTGCGTGCAACGACGAAAGCATCGTCGCGCAGCGCTCGGGAAGGTGCTCCTCGACGCTCGCGCCGAAGCTGAAGTGCGGGCCTTCGGCGTCGAGCAGGATACCGCGCAATCCACGCCGCTCGCGATGGCTCTGGAGCGCCTCCTGCAGTGCCGCGATCATGCCTTGGTCGACCAGATTGGCCTTGGGCCGAGCGAGGCGCAGCCGCAAGAGCGCGCCGTCGCGCTCAAGCCAGTGTTTCGCCGGCGCAGTCTCGACCATGGCCTCCGCGCCGGTCATCCGCGTTTCCCCGGCATCAGGCTGTCGGTGAACGCTTCGTTCCAGCCCTGGCCGCGCGCGAGCGCTTGGCGCAGAGCGACGAAATCGACTTCGCGCGATTCCTTCGTGCCCTCGTTGAAGGCGCGGAAGCCCGCGCGCGCCTCGGTCATCATGTTGAGCGCGAGCCAGGCGCGCGAATCCTCCTTGTTGCGGTTCCACGCTTCGAGCTTGGGCTTGCGCAGCTCCTCGAGCGTCTTGGTCGTGCAATCGGGGAAAGTAAGCAGCAGCTTGGAGCAGAGCTCCTCGACCCTGGCATCCAGGAGCGAGAGGTCGACCGCCGCGCGCGCAAGTTGCGCCTTTCCTTCCTTGGCCGATTCGCCGGTTTTGGGCTCGCCGAACACGAGCCGTCCGAAATCGTCGACGACGCGCTGGGTTTCCACGAGGGGATTGGCGATGAACTTGCCGTCGACCTTCAGCGCCGGGACGATGTCGGCGAGCATCCCCCAGTAGTACGCCTTGTGCGCGGAGAACGGCTCGCACAGCACGCCCGCGACGATCGCGCGCTCGGTGCCGATGATCGGCGGCAGAAAGTCGGTGGCGCCGCCGATCGGCGCCGATCCGTGCTTCGGGCCCGCCTGCCCGAAGCGCGCGAGATCCTGCGCGACCGAGAAGTCGCAGGCCATGCCGATCTCCTGCCCGCCGCCGATGCGCATGCCGTTGACGCGGCAGATCACCGGCTTGTCGCAGGCCAGGATGGACGACACCATGTCGTTGAAGAGCCGAATGTACTGCCGGTACTCCTGCGGGTGTCCGGCGTAGTACTCGGCGTACTCCTTGGTGTTGCCGCCGGTGCAGAACGCCTTGTCGCCGGTCCCCGTAAACACCACGCAGTTGACGTCGCGCGCGTTCGAGGCGGCGCGGAAGGCGAGGATGACGCCCTTGACCATCTCGGTGGTGTAGGAGTTGTACTGCGCCGGGTTGTCGAGCGTGATCCAGGCGTTGAACAGCCCCGGCACGATGGCGCCGTCGGGCGTTTTCGCCGGCCGTTTCTCGCAGCGCACGCCGGGCTTGGCGATGTCGTCGACGAGATCGTGATTCTTGAATTCGCGGAGCGGAATCCGGCTGTCCGGAGCGTTCATCGGGGCAAACCTCCTTACGGTTGCGCCGGCACGAGCACGGCGCGCTTCTTAATCTCGCGGTTGTGAACAGCCGCGAACACGCGATTGATTTCTTCCAGCGGATGCGCTTCGACAAACGGCTTGATCGCGACCTTGCCGTCGAGCACGAGGTCGAGCGCCGCCGCATAGTGCTCCGGCGGGCAGCCCCAGTTGCCGATGGCGCGGGCGTCGAAGGCCATCAAGTTTGAAAGCCTCAGCTCGACCTTGTCCATCGTGAAACCAACCACGGAGAGCGTCGCGCCGTGGACCAGCAGCGCGTACGCCGTGAGCTGACCGGCTGCCGTGCCCGAGCACTCGAAGATGAACCACTCGGTGGCGCGAAGCCCGTTCGTCTTCGCGAACTCCCCGATCGCGGCCTTGATCGCCTTGCCGTCGAGAGCCCGCGCATTCAGCGTGAGCGCCGCGCCGTGCCGGGCGATGGCCTCGAGCTTCGCCTCGTCGACGTCGACGGCGACCACTTTCGCGCCGAAGGCGCGCGCGACCTGCACGCAGTAGCCACCCACGCCGCCCGCGCCGACCACGACGGCGAGGCTGCCCGGCTTCACGCCGGCACGCAGCACGGCCTGATAGGGAGTGGTCAAGGCGTCGGCGACGATCGACACGTCGGCCAGCGTGAGGCTAGCGGCCGGGAGGCGTTTCTCGTCGACCGGGCAGAGCCCGCGACTCGGAACGACGATGTGGGTGGCGAAGCCGCCCTGGATGTCGTTGCCGGGCATCTTCTGCGCGCGGCAGATCGTGGATAGCCCGCGGCGGCACAAGTCGCAGTCGCCGCAGGGCAGCACCGCCGGGACGATCACCGCCTTGCCGATCCAGGCATCCGCGCCGGGGCCCGCGGCGACGACCCGACCGCTCACCTCGTGGCCCAGCGCGAGCGGCGGCGGCAGCTTGGTCCGCACGCCGTCGTAGAAGTACCCGAGGTCGGTGTGGCACACGCCGCATCCGGCCACGCTCACGACGACCTCGCCGAGGCCCGGCTCGGGACTGAACCGCGCGCGCTCGAGAGGCGTATTGGCGGCGGTCATCAGCCAGCGGTGGGCTTCGATGGTCATCGGACTCGCTCCTGTTTGTCGCGGCATGCCTTGGCTTCCCCGCTCCGATGCCGGGCAGGGCGGGCGATCTTGCCTTCGGCGCCGTCCCCGGCTATTCTGGTATTACAGTACCATAATACTGATTTATGCGTGCATCGTGCAGCATGGCGATGACGAACGCCTTGATCTGCATCAAATCGCGTCCGCTGCGCAACCGCTTTACTTGCCGGAATGGAAAACCAGGAGTCGTCGACGTGTTGACCGCAGCCGCGACGGAAGCACGGCCGGCCGGACACGTTCGATCGGCGCGCGCCGATTCCAGCCTCTCGATCGTGCTTGCCGGCAGCGGCGGCAGCGGCGTCATGACTGCCGGAACGCTGCTGCTCGAGGCGGCCGCCAAGGCAGGTCTCTACGGCCTCATGGTGCGCACCAGTGGACCGCAGATCCGCGGTGGCGAGGCGGCGGCGCTGCTGCGCCTTGCCGCCGACCCGCTGGAGTCGCTGGGCGACCGCTTCGACCTCCTGATCGCGATCGACTGGCAGAACGTGAGCCGGTTCGCCGACGAGATTCCGCTCGCAGAGGCGAGCGTCATGATCGGCGATCCCGACGAGGGCGAAGCGCCGGACGCCTTCCGTCAATCCGGCGCGCGCTACGTGCCGCTCGCGCTCAAGAAGATGACCAAGGCGATTTCCGGAAGCTGGCCGAACATGGCCGCGCTCGGCCTCGCGGGGGCGCTCGCCGGCATCCCCGCGGAGGCGCTCGAGCGCGCGCTACGCGATTCGTGGAAGAAAAGCGACGCGGCGCTGCAACCGAACATCGCGGCGCTCAAGGCGGGGTTCGTCGCGGCGTCCGGCATCGAAGGGCTGCCGAAGCTCGTTCTCCGCCGCTCGCCTTCTCGGACCCGCTGGCTCATCAGCGGCAACGAGGCGGCCGGCTACGGCGCGATCCGCGGCGGGGTGCGCTTCGTGGCGGCGTATCCGATCACGCCGGCGACCGAGCTTCTCGAATGGATGGCGCCGGCACTCTCCACAGTGGGCGGCACGCTGCTGCAGGCCGAGGACGAGCTCGCCTCGATCAACATGATCATCGGCGCCTCCTACGGCGGCGTGCCGTCGCTCACCGCGACCGCCGGACCCGGGCTCGCGCTCATGACCGAGGGTATCGGACTCGCCGTGAGCGCGGAGGTGCCGGTCGTGATCGTGGATGTGATGCGCGGCGGGCCCTCGACAGGCATCCCGGCGAAGAGCGAGCAGAGCGACCTGGCCTTCGCGGTCGCGGGGCTCGTGGGCGATGCGCCGCGGCTCGTGCTCGCGCCGACGTCGATCACCGACTGTCTCGCGACCACGCAGTGGGCGGTCGAGCTCGCGGAAGCTCTTCAGGCCCCGGCAATCGTGCTCTCCGACCAGTTCATGGGCCAGTCGCGGGCGATCATCGATCGGCCCGCGGAATCGAGCGCGGTCGCGAGGCGTCTCGTCGCCGCGGCGAACACTGCGGACTACAAGCGCTATCGCGACACGGACTCCGGCGTCTCGCCGATGGCCATTCCGGGAACGCCGGGTGTGGTCTATACGGCCGATGGCCTCGAGCATACGGAAGCGGGCATCCCGAGCAGCCAAGCGCGCGACCATCGCCTGCAGCTTGACAAGCGCGCGCGCAAGCTCGCGCTCTACGACTATGGCGAAGCGTGGGCCGATGTCGAAGGCGAGGGCGAGGCGGCGGTGATCACGTTCGGCTCCACGACCGCCGCGGCGCGCGAGGCGGTGGCGCGCGCAGCGGAGCGCGGCATCCGCCTGAAGCTCATCGCGCTGCGGCTGATCGCGCCGGCGCAGACCGAACGGCTCGCGCTCGCGCTCGAAGGCGTCAAGCGCGTGCTCGTCGTCGAACAGAATCACGGCGCCCAGTTCTACCGCTACCTGCGTTCGGTCTTCGACCTTCCGGAAATCGCCGGCAGCTTCCACCGCCCCGGACCGCTGCCGCTGCGGCCGGGCGAGCTCGCGGAGGCGATCGCGCACTGGATGCACCCATGAACGACGTCGCGACGAACACTCCGCGCACCGCGCAGGGCTACAAGTCGAGCTACAAGCCGATTTGGTGCCCCGGCTGCGGCGACTACGCGGTGCTCTCCTCGATCACCAAGGCGCTGGCGATGGTAGGCGCGGCGCCGGAGGAGGTCGTGGTCGTGTCGGGCATCGGCTGCTCGTCGCGCATCCCGGCCTATACCTCGTGCTACGGGTTTCACGGCGTGCATGGCCGCTCGCTCGCGGCCGCGACGGGCCTGAAGGTCGCGCGCCCGAATTTGACGGTGCTGGTCGCCGGTGGCGACGGCGACGGCTACTCCATCGGCGGCAACCATTTCCTGCACGCCTGCCGGCGCAACGTCGACTTGACCTACATCGTGATGGACAACCACGTCTACGGCATGACCAAGGGGCAGCCGTCGCCGACGACCGAGCCCGATTGGGATTCGAAGCTCTCGCCTGGAGGGACGGGCCTGAGGGTGTTCCATCCGCTGGTGATCGCGCTCGCCGCGGGCGCGAACTTCGTCGCCCGGTGTTTTTCCGGCGATCCGAACGGCACGGCGGAAGTCCTGGCGCAGGCGATCCGGCACCCCGGGTTTTCGTTCGTCGAAATCCTGAGCCCGTGCGTGACTTTCCGGCCCGAGCAGCGCGAATGGAAGCAGCAGGTGCATCCAGCGCCGGTCGCGGCCACCGACGATCCGGCTCGCGCCGCGCGGCGCATCATGACCGACGACGGCTTCAACATCGGCGTGCTCTACGCCGGCAATCGTCCGGGCTATCCGTTGCGCGCCGGGGTGCCCGCGCGGCCGCCGTCGGAGCTGGAGGCACAGTTCGAGGTATGAGCGCCAGGAATCCAACGCGGGGTCGGACGGCTCCGCCGAGACAATGCGCGGAGGCAAAGCCCCGCGCTCGCGCGCCGACCGCTGCGACGGTAGCGCCGCCTCGCGACGTGGAGCCGCAACGAAGCGTGAGCGAGCCGGCGCCGAGCGGGCCGCGCACGCTCGGCGAGCTGATGTCTCTCGCATTGGAGATGGAGATGGAAGCCGCGCAACGCTATGCCGATCTGGCCGACGCGATGGACACCCACAACAACCGCGCCGTGGCGGCGCTCTTCCGCAAGCTCTCCGAGATCGAGAGCAAGCACGCGGCGCAGATCATGGCGGCGATGGCGTGGAAGCAGCCGCCGACCCCGACGTCGGCGAAGCGTCCCTGGACCGGATTCGAAGCGCCGGAGACGACCGCCGGCGACGAGGTCCACTACCTGATGCAGCCCTACCATGCCCTCGAGCTCGCGCTCGCCAACGAGGAGCGTGCCGAGCGCTTCTTCGGCCAGCTCGCCCGGGTCAGCGTCGTGCCATCGGTGCGAAAGGCGGCGCTCGAGATGCAGGCCGAGGAGCTGGAGCACATCGCGCTCGTGAAGGCGTGGCTCAGGAAGACGCCGAAGCCGGGCCCGGGCTGGGCCGAGGACCCGGATCCGGCGCGCTACACCGACTGACGACGCGCGGCATGATTGAGCCGGGGGACACGGGCTTGCTGCAGATCATCATCCAGGGCCGCGGAGGGCAGGGCGCGCAGACCGCCGGTAGCTTGCTCGCCACCGCGTTCTTCGCCGCGGGGCGCGAGGTGCAGTCCTTCGCGAGCTACGGCGGCGCGCGGCGCGGCACGCCGGTGAGCGCGTTCATCCGCGTCGACGAGCGGCCGATCCGCGTCCGCTGCGACATCGAGCGAGCGGACGCGATCCTGTGCTTCGACGCGAGCCTTCTCGAGGGCCCGTTGCTCGCCGCCGCGCACGCCGGCACGCAGATCGTCGTCAACTCGAGCCGCACCGGCGAGGAGTTCGCGAGGAAGCTGCCGCGCCATCGGGTGATCCCCGTCGACGGCATCGCCATCGCGCGCCGGCACGGGCTGGGACGGATCGTCAATTCGGCGCTGCTCGGCGCGCTGGCTCGCGCGATCGAGGCACCGAGCCTCGACGTGCTGATCCGGACGATCGTCGTCGAGGCGCCGAAGCTCCACGACGAGAACGCAGCGGCCTGCGAAGAGGGCTTCCGCCGCGTCGACGAAGAGCTGCGAAGGGCGGCGGCATGAGCGCTCCGCGCGACATACCCACCGCCTGGACGACCGGAAGCACCGAAGTATTCAAGACCGGCACGTGGCGCGCGGCCCTGCCGAAGCACATTCACGCGCCATCGCCGTGCCACGCCGCCTGTCCCGTGAACGGCGACATCGCCGAGTGGATCGGACGGGCCCACGCGCGGGACTTCCGCGGCGCGTGGGAGGTCCTCACGCGGCACAATCCTTTCCCTGCGGTGTCGGGGCGCGTCTGCCATCATCCCTGCGAGCCTGCGTGCAATCGCGCCGGTTACGACGAGTCGCTCGCGATCTGCCGGCTGGAGCGGTTCGTCGGCGATTGGGCGCTCGCCGAAGGCTGGACCTTCCCGCCGGTCCAAACCGCGCGCCCGGAGCGGATCGCGGTCGTGGGCGGCGGGCCTTCGGGGCTGGGCGCCGCGTTCCATCTGCGGCGGCGCGGTTACGCCGTCACGCTGTTCGAGTCGCGACCGGAGCTCGGCGGACTCATGCGCTACGGCATCCCCTCGTATCGCCTGCCGCGCCCCGTGCTCGATGGCGAGATCGCGCGGATCGTCGCGCTGGGCGTCGAGGTTCGCTGCGGCGAGTCGATGGATTCGACCCACGACTTCGAGCGCCTCAGGAACGGTTTCGACGCGGTGTATCTCGCGATCGGCGCGCGCTGTCAGAAGAGGCTGCCGCGGCTCGACTATGCGCGGCCCTGGGTCATGGAAGGCGCCGACTACCTGGCGCGCGCGAACGCCGGGGAATCGCCTGCGCTCGGTCGCCGCCTGGTCGTGATCGGTGGTGGCAGTGCGGCGATCGACGTCGCGCGCTGCGCACGCCGTGCCGGGCACGAGGTCACGATCGTCGCGCTGGAAAGCCGGCCGCAGATGCCGGCGCAGCGCGAGGAAGTCTGGGAAGCGCTCGAAGAAGGCGTCCGGCTCGTCGACGGCGCCATGTTGACGCGGGCGGTCGACCACGGCCGCAGCGGTCTTGCGCTCCACTGCGTGCGCGTGCATTTCGAGGCGCGAGCCACGCGCGGCCAATTCACGGTGACGCCGGTCTGCGGGAGCGAATTCGCGCTTCAGGCGGATGCCGTCGTTCCCGCGATCGGCCAGGACCCCGACCTCGCGCCGCTTTCCGCGCTCGCCGCCGACGGTACGCTGCTCGCCGCGGACGAGCGTCAGGCTACGAGCGTCGAGCGGGTGTACGCCGGCGGCGACGTCGCGAGCATGGCGCGCTTCGTCACCGAGGCGATCGGCATGGGCAAGCGCGCCGCGCGGGAGATCGACCGCGCGTTGCGGGGCGGCGAGCCGGGCGCCATCGGCGAGGAGAAGGTCGTCGGGCTCTCCTCGATCAACACGTTCTATTACGCCCCGCTGGGTCGGGCAACCGAGCGGCGGCGCTCGGCGGCGCAGCGTCTCGCCGACAACGGCGAGGTCCAGCTCGGACTAAATCTCGAGCAGGCGCTCGCCGAGGCGCAGCGCTGCTTCTCCTGCGGCACCTGCATCCAGTGCGACAACTGCGTCCAATACTGCCCGGATCTCGCGGTGAAGCGCGAGGGCGGCGGCTACGTCGTGCTGACCGACTACTGCAAGGGCTGCGGCCTGTGCGTGAAGGAATGCCCGACCGGCTCGATGAAGATGACGGAGGAGAAGCGATGAGCGCGCGCGACGGACCGGCCGCGGGCGAGAGGATGCTGCTCACCGGCAACCACGCGGTCGCCTGGGCGGCGCGGCTGGCGCGGCCGAAGGTGGTTCCGGTCTATCCGATCACGCCGCAGACGCCAATCCTGGAGAAGATCACGGAATTCCAGGCCAACGGGGTTTTCGACGCCGAGGTGATCACGCCCGAGTCCGAGCATTCGGTGATGGCGGCATGCATCCCCGCCTCGCTCGCCGGCGTTCGGGTGTTCACCGCGACCGCGTCGCAGGGATTGCTCCTCATGCACGAGCTGCTGCACTACGCGAGCGGTGCCCGCGCGCCGATCGTGATGGCCAACGTCAACCGGACGCTCGCCTCCCCTTGGGCGTTCTGGCCCGACGAGACGGACAGCCTGGCGCAGCGCGACACCGGATGGATCCAGTACTACGCGGAGTCGGCGCAGGAATCGCTCGACACCGTGATCCAGGCGTTCCGCGTTGCCGAAGCGCTGCTCCTTCCGACGATGGTCAATCTCGACGCCTTCTACGTCTCGCACGCGCTCGAGCCCGTGCGCATGCCGGCGCAGGCGACCGTCGATGCCTTCCTGCCGCCGTACGCGCCCGAGCATCGCCTCGACACAGGCAAGGTCGAGTCGTGGGGCAACGTGGTGACGCAGGACATGTTCTATCGCCACCGCCGAGCGCTGGACGAGGC